>Ga0247741_1000633_pt1 | contig 19485 bp, 21 predicted proteins | sample UWRJL213509R2_FD_180945 | JGI IMG/M metagenome (GOLD analysis project Ga0247741, IMG submission 180945) | Plant litter microbial communities from Arlington Agricultural Research Station in Wisconsin, United States - UWRJ-L213-509R-2 | ecosystem: Environmental > Terrestrial > Plant litter >... | reverse complement strand
GCGTGGGTTGGCATTGACCAGCATGGATTCATCCGAGTTCTTAAACTCGCCTGAAGTTATGACATCCCCGACGACGACTAGCAACCGCAGCCCTCTTGCCCGGCTCTTTGGTTCACGGTTCTCCTCGGCAGCTGCTGGAGGCAGCGGGGCACTGTTCCCTTTACCGACATCCGACTCAACAGCAGCTCAGGTTGCTGTTCAGGCCGCTACGAATACAGAGGCTAGTGTGAAACATATCGAGTCACTTCTGGAGGCTGTTAGCGAGCTGCCTGTGCAGAGATTGAAGGAGGAAATGAAGGAGCTCCAGGTTAGTTTTCTTCTCCTTTCGCAATTAATTAGTCCATTTAAATCGATTGTCCTTCCAGGATCGACAGGCTCGTATCGAAAACCTTCTACTTATGCTCACGCGTGGGATGCGAAATGAAACATCCCATCACCCAGCCTCCCGGCAAGGCACAGTCTCTTAATCGAACAGTTTTCTGACAGCGAATACCATGTCTTGCTTACTGCCAATTGTCTATTGAGGAAGGTCTATCAACAGGATTATCACGATACAGACTACGCTATAACGATAATAACCTTTTAAAAGAACTCCAATGGAACATCGCGTTCGTCCTAATACATGTGCATGCCTAAAAGCTGAAGAAAATGACCGTTTCTCACTGCAACGATATTCATTTATTCACTGGCTCATTCTATTTGGAGACTTTTGATCTCTGCTCTCAACAGAGTAAATACCTCCTGATACTGTGAGGTCCGCCCTCGGGCGCGATCACTGAATAAATAACATCTAAAAATAGAACTCGAGTATCTGAGATCTCATCTCGTATCTTAGTTTGGTCAAATTCATACTGGAAGAGACGTTTAAACTCTGATTCTGCACCAGGAGTGATTTATTATTGAGATAAGAAAATCTCAAGGGACGAATACTATTCGACAACGTCATTTTGCAAAATTTAGGATGGTCATACTCGAGGATAGTCGGACTTCAGGAGACATTCACCGGGTCAGTGGATCCACTTCCCCTTACCAGAGAGATGCCTGGGCAATTAAATTCTATTCACTAGTCAGTTCTGACCTTGTGTAAGGAACACCGATAACTCACGAATCTCTGCCATCAGCGCCTCTAGGTCTGATCTGTTCATGGTCACAGAAGGAACCATGTGTTTGAGTTTTGAGGAGTGGATAACGTCAGGCCAGCCAACGTCTATTGTCCCTTCACCCTTGACTGGATCCATCGGTAGGTTATACGTCGAGGTGGGTCGTTGAGGCGGATTGTCAGGGTGCCGATGCGACATGGAGGCTACCATGACAAAACCATGGTCGTTAGGAGAGCTTAAGACAACGACGGGGTGTTGTCCGATTGTGGCCTAACGGTGAGTTCGTCAGCGATATAATACAAATCCGTTGGTTGACTGAGTACATACCGACCCTCCAGAACGTCCCTGAAAATGTTTGGGTTTTGCGAGCATTATTTCACCTGGCTGGATGACTGACGAGGACATTTTCGCTATGGTTTCTGGGATAACATACTGTTCTTCTGGGTTTTTAACTAAGTCCTTAACGCCCATCAGTGGGATGTGGTAATAATCAATGATGAGTGGTAGTAAATTGCTAAACGCTGAGCTGTGCCAAGGTTGGGTTCAGACGACAACTTGAGTCACACTTAAATTAATGCTCAGGATTGCACCCTACTAATGAGGCTTCTCTTCAGAATTTGTCCAGAGGCCGCTAGGCCTACTTAGTTCATTTGTAAACCGAGAGATAGAGATATCATATGGCTCGCAGTACTCGGTCAATACACAGACCAGCAAGGCTGGCATCCAGAACTGGGTGTGCCTGATGTAATTAAAAAGTCCGCCCGGACGAGGCCGATTTCCAAGGGATCGCTTTCAAGTTTAAAGATCTGATAAATTCACGACTCGCACTACCAGATTCAGGGAGTATGTCTTGAGAAGAGGTGCTCCTTCCTGCTCGCCTCTTCCCATCAAACCACCGAGTTAAAGAAAGTAAGATCTTACTCGGAGTAGTGAGCACAGGGATCAACATCACACCGCCCGGAAAATCGTCCTATGCGTTCTGAAACAAAGGGTATTTGAAGATTTTTAGAAGACCACGAATTATTGGATAGTAAGATGCGAATGGCAATGATATATTAAGAGATATCGTGAACACGTTAGAATGCCCCATGCAGTGACCTTCTGCCATATTGGTCGTGCCTGCGTTTGGAAACTTTAACACTATATCAGACAAGAAGTTTCGAAAAAACATCCGCTCACTGAGGAACTGCGTTTTCATCGCGAGAGTCAAGTTCGAACGCCTCGTTTATTTAACGAAAGCTAAACAAATGGCTTTAAACGCACTCACCCAATAGCCTTTCGAGTGCCGAAGCAGTGAAACGCGAGCATGGTCTCGCATATTGTCAGTCTTTTCTCGATGAAGTGGCTCTCGAGACTATTCAGATGAAGAGCGTTGTCACTTATCCGAGTTATCGGACTTGGCCGTGGCGCCGTCACGTGCCAAGACATAGTTCTCATTTCTCACCCTCTCCTCGCTCCGGCTGTTATGGGTGTTCCAATCTTTTACCACTAACTTCCCTCTCCCCAGCTTCCTACTCTCCTAGAACAGCAACTCCCGCAAAGGCCCCGTCATCAGTCCAAATTCTACTTGTACGCCGAGTAAGCCAGTCATGCATATCATACATAATTCAGATCAGTTTCGGAGACCACCCCAAGGTTCATGCTGTGTCGGTCCGAGTGTCGAGGACCTTGCGACTTCGGGTTGGAAGGGCCATCTGATTTGCCAGGTGCTTTTGAATAGTAGGATTTTGATCTCGACGTATGTACCATTACATATCCTCTTTCCTGGTTGCCCTTAGACTCTAATCCAGTTTCCTTGTGGTGAAATTCTTGACCATAAACCCTTCCAAAATTACCTGTAACGGCTGTTTTTGAGCCTCGTGTCCTTGATCTCAAAATACTATCTTCCGTCGACATACCAACAATGCTATCCATGGTAGAGCAATAAAATCTATGTTTATCACAGTACATGCCCATAAGTGGCCGTTCCTCGTTGAATGATGCATCGAGATATTCACAACTCCTACCTTTAAGTAGTGTGGGTTGTTTCCAGAAATTCAACTGCCAGTGTAACATCCGTTGGTCTAGTCAGAAGAGAATGCTCTTTCCTGCGAATGTCCGATGTGAGCGCGCTAGGAGGGGTCGATGGTTGTGTGAATTGCACTTCAACCTGGATAAGTTGCAAAAACACCTTTAATTACATTATTCTGTGAAGCAGAGTAAAATGGCGACCAGGACATCGAGTCCTTCAGTTCCTAAGACCGCTGCTCACAACGCCGACTCCAACTAGTACTATTGGTCGATATGTAGCCATGTTACAACTACCTTTCTTTTCAGCCATACTGCAGAGCACTCATTCTCGAAGCAAAATATTGACGTCCATCTATTCATCGTCCCGTGCCACTGGCAGCGTTACCTCAGATCATTGGATTCGAAGGGGAATACCAGCCCACAAGTAATAAGAAAATTTCGCAAACGCTCCAGATCTGCGCAGGCCTAACCTGGTATGAAAGGATGGCAATTCTAAGTTGAATGTTGCTCAATACAATGATACTTACACCTCGGGTTCTAAGCTCTGAGAGCGCGCGATGGATGGTGCGAGCACCAATTGACGGTTGAGATCCGCACCTCGTTCTCACTCAGTTAGCTCCCTCCATGCTCGTTCGTTTTCCAACTTTGATATTAGCTCGAATGGTTATCACTAGGACTTCCGGCCCACATAGGCCGCCATTGAACCTGGTTGAACAGACTATATAGAAGGCCTAACAGATTCCTGATGTGGGCGTATTTTGTGGTTAAATTTGATAACATTTTCGATCGAAGAGGGGTATTAGCGGGCGTAATAGGTTGTGAATACTATATAGATTCGAACAAATATTTGACGGTGTGAGCGAGGAAACTTTGTAAAGGGAGTTGAGGTGAGCCCATGACCAAGCTAGTTCATTAGGATGAGTCCGGGACAATTTTCTTCTAGTCGTATGTCAGCTGGGGATGTAGGAGCCGCAAAGAAAACAACTCACGAATATCGGCCATGAGTGCCACCAAATCAGTATCGTTCATGTTCGCCTGCCCTTTCGTCTGTTTGAGCTTCGAGAAGTGGACACGGTTAGGCCAGCCAATGTTGATCATTCCTTCGCCCTTGATTGGGTCCATCGGCAGGTTATACGTCGAGGTAGGTCGTTGAGGCGGATTGTCCGGATGTTGATGTGACATGGAGGCAACCATAACCAGACCATTTTCGTCGGGAGAGCTGAGAACAACAACAGGGTGCTGTCCGACTGCACTCTGGCGGTGTACCAGTCATTAGACATAACGCCCGTAAATTAAGAGGTAGTACATACCGTGCCTCTAGAACGTGGGTTGAAGTTTTTGGGCTTTGCGAGCACCACAGCTCCTGGGCGGATGGTAATCAGTGAGGACATGTTTGCTGAGCGCATAGACTTAGGGCAGAAAGGCCGTCCGGTTTATCTGGGTCCTTGACTCCCATTAATTCGCGTAAGGTGGCTCTCAGCTAGCTTGCGCACCTACACCTCTATGGGCTCTTGCCGAACACCGCCGTGTCCCAACTTGGACGAGAAGCCCAAATTGGGAGGTGTTGTGTCTTGGACCTAACCTTAAGCAGCTATGGCTATGATTCTGACAGTGGCGTAACCAGACACGGAGCGCCGCGGTCGTCCGAGTTCCTTCCAGAACCACCCTTATTCGCCGGCAACGGCCATGGCACATTATTTTCTCTCGCTCAGATGGCTTGTCCACGATGATTCACCTTCTATCCCGCAAGACACAATTGACTTCACCCTCATAACTTACAGTTGAAATCTATGACGAGCACTTGTACACGTGTATTGCCCATCCGTCCTATGTACTTCTCAGCAGCTTGATTGAAGATTGATCCCGAGAGGCAATTGGCCGGTCCGATTATGAATGGACGTCGATGGACTTCGACCCCAGGGCCTACCAACCCTGGATGCGTGACAGACACCTTTGCTTCACCGCCACCTCCCATCCCTGCCGATCACTCTCACACTCATACTCGCCCTTAAGGGTTCAAAATTCCGAATGTTCACTACTCTCCCTTCCCTGTATAGACACAGAATCTTTAATGCGAAGGACCAAACAAGATCACTGCGAGCTGGCCAAATGTCAAAATTTGTTTCACATCAAAACGAGCCGCCTCTGTCTTCCTTCTTTCGACATTAATTTATGACAGTAATGGTACCGTTGAATACTTATGATGTTTATTGACTCAAATGTGATGGTTGAAAATGTTGGCCCATTTTTATGTACTGCTGATCTGTACAATTGAGGTCGCTTCGGATAGGATGTAACGACTGGGTTTGCAATTTTAAAATAGATTACTAGCTTACAATTGGTTGTGTAGCAGAACGACTTTGCTATCCCAAGAGATGACACCGATTGCAGGATTACCTATCAACTCTCCAACTTATACTACAGACCTCTAACTTGCAATACTTATCATGATAATATGTACTAGTTATCTTCGCTCCATCGTGAAATACGCTATACCAAGTAATGAAATTTTTAGCGTCTAACATTCTCTTTCCTACCTGATCTTCAGTAATGCGACCTGAGTTCCATGGAACTTTCAAACTCACCCAAACCCACGAATCCGTTATCATTTGGCTGTGGCGCAGATTGCTCTCTACAACGGAGGGACACGTGACGTTTTGTGAGCTCATTTTAAGGCTGTTACTAGTGTTGAGACGCCTGTGCACGTCTAAATTTGCTTTAGGTTTCTCATCTCCTTTCTATTTCTTGTTCCTGCCTTCGTTTAGGCTGATATATTTTGAAATTATAACTCGAAAGCCACAAGTAGAACAGTTACTCAACCTCAGACTAGGTTCCCTGACAGGATCTTTTGAATGAAAAGAGTCAGGACGCATCCTGACCGCTTCTAAAATTTATTCTCGTAGGGCTTGGACTGCGAAAAGGACGCTTATCGAACTGCTCGCCGATACTTATTCCGGTGCAATGTTGCCGGTCCCAGCCATTCACGAGGCCACTTCTTTTATTTATTTAGAAAAAATACATTGATTAGCTTATGTGGAATGGATGCACGTATCCAGTTGGAACGTGCATCAAAGACGCTGCCAAGCGCCCGCACAATTCATCATGTGCGCTTCAGAACGGGCCGACCCCCGGAAAAGAGAATATTGCCCAATTTGAATATAGAAGTGATCTCATCATCAAAAATAGAACACCAGCTGGCTGAATCTAGATCTGCAGGTACATGCTCGTACTTTGTTCAAGTCTTGTTCAGTTTCTGTGTATTCTGTCCGAAATTCTACCTGTATTGTATAATAGTTTTGATGTCCACTAAAAGTGTGTATATGTGAACTTGTCAGCGAGTCTTCGGTAAAAGTAAGAAAAAGAATCATGATAATAGATAAATTACTTAGGGGACAAAAACTCAAGAATGAATGTAATCCATAGAGAATTGAGGTCAACATTGAAAGATAGGCGCATTTGAGTGGAGAAAACTGAGTCAATGAATCAGGTTTACCGCAATAGAGCGAACCCGAAACAATTACTTTCTATCCGTTTGTCAGATATGAGTTCGACGCCGTGCTCGAATCACAGATACAACGACTCACGGATGTCGCCCATGAGGACCGCCAAATTAGTGCGACTCATAGTCAAAGGCGCACTCGTCTGTTTGAGTCTCGTGAAGTGGATCAGACTGGGCCATCCAACGTTGATGGTTCCTTCGCCCTTGACTGGATCCATCGGAAGGTTGTATGTTGAAGTAGGTCGTTGAGGCGGATTGCCTGGATGTTGGTGCGACATAGACGCTATCATGACCAGGCCATTTTCATTGGGCGTGCTGAGGACGACGACGGGGTGGTGCCCAATTGTTCTCTGACAACGTCGGACGTTAGCATTGCAAGTCGCCATAAACAAAGATGAGACACTCACTGTCCCACCAGTAAGCGGATGAAAGTGCTTGGGCTTTGCGAGCATCACCGCGCCTGGTTGGATATTTGACATGTAGTCTGCGTGTACGAACCTGGGCAGTATTCAGGCCCAGGTCTTCTGCTTCTTGAAGTTTATCTAGTCCATCGACAGTTATTTTGTATAACCCCACCGTTTTCCATTCAAATGCATCATTGTTTTCTGGGTGTGTATCGTTGTCATGTCCTCATGGGTCTGGGAAAGATCTGTCATTGAGAGTTGCATCATCCTTCCAATTCTTTCTACTCCTTCCAGGTTCGAAAAAATTAAAAGCTGAGCGATCATGAAGTGCACAGCTAGGAAAAACCTCGAGTTGGAAGCATAAGGCATCTACAGATTGTGTATGGATGACAATGCCACATGACACTCATTGGGAGTGCCGATGATGTCGGCGGGGAATACACGAGTATGCTCTAATGATCTGAGACAGTGAAACACAGCGAGAGAACATAACCTCCAGGACACGCTGAAAGCTATTAGGCTCCACAAAAACTCTGCTTCTGGGTGGATGTTCAATTGACGGGACATATGCTCTCTGGACTGATCTGGGATCATCTGATTTTTGTCTGACGCCTCGACCCGACCAGTATAACCAATACTTGTATTGCCAATCCTATCTACTTGTGCCAGAGCCCACGGTTACAACGCGGAAAATATCCCTAAGCTACCGCAGTGCAGTATACTGATGCGAATGACCTCTAGGCGATCATTATTAATTCCCCACAGTTATGGAACTAATCAAACGCTCACCCACCGTTGGCTGTTCGTGGAAACTCGATGCTCAACGCTAGACTCACAATGAAACTGGTATTGACTCACCAGGGACGAAAATGACAAATCTAAGAATCTGTTTTCCGGTCCAAGTCCGCCGGGGTTGTTAATCGCTGGTAATTGCGGTCACCTTAGGGATCGGGGCCTCTTGGAGATAAAGAAACTAAAGCCAACATAAGCTATGATGCCAGTCTCACAAACGATCAACGAAGAAGACAACCGAAGACCACTTTACAGCCATTGCACCCGAGACATTGAATCAAGATCTCGATAATATTATACTCGGCCATTGAGACCACTTCTTGACTCAACACCTGCAAAGTTAGCAATAAATCTCAAGTTGTGCCTATAACACCTACCCCATACAGTTCGGCCTGCTCGTCATTTCCACCAACATCTCCTCCACCAGACCTACTAAGGGTCGCCCACATGCTCGCACATCAAATATCAGCATTCCTTATCAAAGTCTCACCATACCCACCATCTATCTGGATTTCTGTGCCGGGATAATGTCAAAATGAGCGGGACTTCGTCGCTCACTCGGATGGAACATGGACCCTCGCAAACGAGCGAGGTCAAGTAATAATTTTTGTGGGTTTATATACATTGGTTCGGGATCTCGTAGGGCGTATGGTAGTGATAAAAAGGATACGTACATATGAGGGAGAGGACCAAACACAAAGACTGTCAGCGCGTTTTGTACGGCATGACACGTCCTGAACACCGTCGATAGAGGACAGGCGGGACGCTTGTCATATCTTGGATATTCCAACAGATAATTGGACCTTTCGCAGATGTGGGGAGGCTGTAGTGCAACGTGCTTGGTGGGCTTCTTTGATTGGAGTCGAAGCGGGATGATCTCTGTCACATATGTAACTACAGCGGGCGCCTGTTTGGAATTGGTAGTAAGTAGGATGTTGTCATGGACGACACTCCCGATCAACGCACCCGGAGATATCACCGGCGCGGACTTGATTCATTTAGAGTATTAGAATACGCGCTGGTTCGTAAGGCGCAAACCTCGTGCGTAACAAACTTCAGCAGCCACGATATTGTGGACCACGACAGCCTTGGGTATGGCAGTGCCGGCTGAACTCTGACCGGTTGAGGTCAGCCCATACTTGGCATCTTTAGAGCAAGACATTGGTCAACTGAACGCACAGTGCATGAAGAAACTACCATTTCTCTTTGGTCCAGCACACGCTAATATTAATAAGAAAGGGTCGCAATAACAGAAAGACAGTCTCCCCATAAATTGATACTTGCCACAAGTTGACGAAGAATCCCCAAACTTCATAAGTCTGAGTTTCTCAGATTAGCACCATCTTTGATCTCGGCGAATCATCGAAGATTATCAACTCGTTTCCTTGTTGTAGCTTGTAGAATGATGGGTCTAGTGAGGGCTTATGCGAGCCAAAATAGCTCTGGCCATATTGTCCGACTTGAAGCCGCAGTAGAGGTTGTCTTTCGGGCTGAGCGGTAGTGTTTGCAGGTTGAAACTATTAAATTACACTTGTGGCAGAGTCCAAAAAAATCAAAATCGCAGGTTGAAACCGAACCCATGTCCGCCAGATTCGTAAAGTCCCTGTGTCCAGTCGTCTTTCACCGAATTTTGCATATCATTCGACGCGGATTTTTATCTTGGTTCTAGTGCATATATTTATATTCCGTGCGGACACAAACTCACCAAGGAACGTTGAACAAACTATTCTACCCGGAAAAGTTGAAAGTCCTGAAACTTGGGAAAGAAAACGGGTCGCGCCTTAGGTTCTGCAAGTCGCTGTAACGCGTCCTGGACTTCTGGTGCCACACATATTTAGCTATAGAACCATAAATATCAACGTTCTCGGGGTCTGGCCGCTGGCGCCATGTTCTCTGGATTTCGTGGTCGCGAGCGCAAACATCAGTGTTGTATAGAATAAATAAATGTAAAAGTTGTTTCATCTCCAGGACTTCCGGGTCATATTTATTATGCGGATTAACTACTATGAAATGTATGCTAATTTTTCTGCAAATCCGAACAGAGTGCATAGTAGTCGATGTGCTAGCTTCTCGTTCTGCGCGTGTTTGGTGCCTAACAGATTAGTGTTACGGATCAGAGTGGGGATGTAATGCTGAGTGGAGATAGGTTGAGGACAGTAGTTGGATATTATTCAGTGAATAGGGGATAAATATTCGAGGATGTGGGCATGTGAACTTCATCAACGGAGTCGAGGTGGGCACATGATAGCTACTTCAGGACGAGTTCAGGACAGTTTTTTTCTAGTCGGTTGTCAAGTGAGAATCTGCGAGCCACAAAGAAGAGAACTCACGAATGTCGGCCTTGAGTGCCTCGAAATCGATATCCTTCATAGTTGCATGAGGGCTCGTCTGCTTCAGCTTCGAGACGTGGATACGGCTGGGCCAACCAACATTGACAGTTCCTTCACCTTTGAATTGGGCCATAGGCAGGTTATACACCGAGGTGGGTTGCTGAGGCGGGTTGTTAGGATGTCGATGTGACATAGAGGCAACCATGACTAGACCGTTTTGATCGGGAGAGCTGAGAATGACAATGGGATGTCTTCCAATGGTACTCTGAACGAGGTTGGTGAGCGATGAAGTCCATCAAATAGTCAGACCACGTACCGTTTCCCCGGAACGTGTCTGGAAGTGCTTGGGCTTTGCGAGCATTACAACGCCGGGTAGAATTTTCGACGTAGACTCATTTTCTATCTGGTTGGTATGGGTCATCCAAATTCTTATCTAGTTACTGAATATCGCTCACGACTGGTGCAAGTTCGTTTGCAGATCGTGGTTGCGTATGGGCGTTGGTACAGCTAGCTTGACCGAGTCGAGGGATATCCTCGAACATTGCGCAATGAGATTGAGGGTCCATCGAGGCGTGGTCCTGCTGCATGAAATGATTTTGGTTTGGATAAATTGCCGTGGATGAACGGATATTGTTGTCACTATAGCTAATTGCTGGCGGAACGTATTCTGTTCGCGACTGGTGTTCGTCAAGGGGAGAGAGCGAAGTTGACAAAGGCGGTAACTTGCGCGAGTTTGCACGGGTAGCCATAATGGGAGGTGACGACCTCGGGGGGTATGTGTGGTACGCTGGCAGAGAGGAGCGACGTTCGTGGTGCATTTCATAGTTTTTAAAGCCAGTTGGAAATTGCGGCGCTAGAAAAGATATATAAATGAGATCAAAGGCTTCAACGGCGGAATACGCCATGAGCAGCTACTGACAAGTACTCGTCGTCTGGTACGGGCCGAACAAGCATTTGGGGTTGAGTCCATAACCAAGCTTGTTTGAAGCAGAACACGGTTGTGTGTAGGAGTTAGAATAAGCGGGTACTGTGCACAAGAAGGTAGCAGGTTCAGCGCACTAATCTCCGACACTAGAAGGGAACGACAGACCTGGAAAACGCGAGGGAGTTGAAAAGGAGTCAGAAAGAGGAGGGAGCACTGTTCGCCCATCCTGTCCCGTCGAAGAAAACCCATAGCTGCTTTCAGAATCCCCAAAGGAGCTTCGACGCGATTTGGCTGCGCTTGGGGAGTAACCCTCGTTCAAGCTCATCATGTGAGGAAGAGAAAGTAATAGAGATGAGAGATGAGGGGAGAAGTGAGGAATTAATGGGAATCAAGTTTGTATGAGGTTAAATAGATTTTGAGGTGCGAAACCTCCACATGGAAAGACAGTTGTTCGGTAAGGAGGCGAGGTCGTCCAAAACAAGAGGTTTGGCCGGCCTCAAGGATTCACTGGTGTGGCAATGTGTAAATAGGTCACGGAGATGCCAGATGCCCGATCTCAACGTTTTCTGTGAAGCTCGATGCAAGTCTGGTGTCTGCAAAAACCAAATGAAGAAAGGTGGATGGGGAGTTGTAAGAGTCCGATCGGTTTGTCGCTTGCCATGACAAGCAGCAAGTAATTGTTGCGGTGAATCGTCCGTCGAAAGAGATAGAAGGTATCAAAAATCAATCATGCCAATCAACTGGTGGACCGTGCTCTCGGGTCTAGATATGATACAGTAAGTGAGATTGACGATTCATCGTCTAATGGAGAATTTGGTGTCATAAGTAATTCTGCCCAAATGAAAGCCTCATGCTACTACGCAACTAACACGGTCCCGGAGGTTAAGATCCCATCTACCTCGCTCCATCAATGCCGACGCATCCAATCTTCTTCATGGCCAGGCGCGGCGCAGCGGTGCCAGTGCTGAGTGCCCACAGGACAGGTTGTATGTATCAAAGTGCTGTCAAACCAACAGCGCCAAGAAAACATCCATATGACCAATAGCAGTGTCTCTACAGCAGATACTTAGAGTCCCTATGTTGCGAATACGAGGGGAACCAGAAACCAGGAAAAGCAGACGTGCTTTCAAGCCTTCAACTTGCAAGAACGTTGAGGATGACATAAGGTCATCACGTGAATCATTCTAGGTAACACTAGTAATACTAGTAACACAATGGATTCTTGATACTTGTATCCACTGGACATGTTGCGCTGATGGGACCGCGACCGTATTGATATTTTCCGTGTGCCTGAGCCCGCGATGTCCTTTTCCCCAGTTCCTTCACGCGGGTTTCTACGACCTCTTATACACGATTCCTACCCTTTCTCCATCATGTCCACTGGAAGGATCTCCCCCTACCTCGAGTCCCTGGTCTTCGGTACGAGGGAATAGGCGCGAACAATGGTATCAGAGCGTTGTAAAGAAGGGTCGCAGATTGGCGAGGACATGGTATCCGAGCCGACAGGCCTCATGTATGTGGTATCTATTACTGCTATATGCTCTTATTCGATTTTACTAGTCACCTAGTTCATGGATTGGATGGCGACAGCTCGGGGTTCTGTTGACTCGCTGGGATCCAGATGACGTTAGTTAGCTCGGAGGTAGCCTCCTACTTGTCTCTGAAAGCCGACTCTCGTCCACGAAATATACAGATCCTCGTTGGGCTAACCCGATCAATAACTATGTGAGGTAGCAGGATTGAGCAAAGGCCATCAACTAAATGGTCAAATGTTCTCAAACCATTGCAGATTCGAATATGATTCCCTGTATGTCGTCAATGGCATCAGTACCTCGATTTCCTTGGTCCTGACGATGGGGACGAAGGATATGTCTCTCTCAATTCAGCATACCTTGATGGTTTTCCTGGGAGACTCCGGAGGCTCTACACTTTAATGGGGAAGGGGGCACCCGAACCTGAGATCCAAGAAAACGAGGTTCAAGATTCAAGTCACGAACAGGGACGACGGGAGATGGAAAAAGATATGACCTATATAGGTTAGACCCGACAAAAGGAGCTCCTGATAACTCGTAGGCGCCAGAAAGAAACCGATTACTTAAGGGAACGGGGGCGCGAGGGTCGATGTGAGTGCTCTTGCAAAGCTTAAGACGACAGGGCACGTTTGGAGCCGTTTCTCATGAGAGAACTGGAGCGGTCGCCTTTACCCTATGAAATTGGTGGGTAACCCCCTAGCTCAATACCGTTACCCTCAGTAATCGATGCCTTTCTCCCCAGCTGCGTAAGGCCGATATGTTGCGGAATAACCGAGGGACATCATGTCCCGTCCCAAACGTGATCTTGTTAAATCAGCTTCATACCCCAGCGGGGTAGAGTGGATTGTGAGGCTTCAGCAGCTTCCAGGACCGCGGCCGTCTCTGTATGGTTAGTACTCTCTCGATATCGTTTCCCAAGCTTGCCGTTTGGCCCGCTTTAGTATCGATTTCATTTCCACACGAATTTATCAACACTTATTCCAGGTCGTGGAGTAAATCGGCGCCGATAATTTACTCGACCTTCCGATGGAGAGGGATGCCTTCAATGAAGAATTCAGTTCGTCTTAGTGGTAAGTCTCCCAATATCTTCCTTTCTTGACCGCCAAATATCGACGACCAACCACAAAAATAAGTAGATAATCCTGGGGATAGAGAATTGTCATCGCAATGTATTTATCCAAGGAGATTTCGAACCTAATGTATGTATGTTCTATATGGAAGCCGTCCTGGCCGTTCGTCGGGGATTTGGGGTTGCTTAGAACTTCCTCTTGGGTCTGGAAGGTCGCATTTCCAATATGAAGACTTGTAAGATAAATCTCTTGTCATCTGGGTTAATCGCTTGCAGCTTGCAGGTCCGAAAATGATGACCTACAACAGTTGGAAAGCGTCAGCTCGTCATTGTCTAACTTCATAGCTTGGCGCCAGAGGGATCGGAATGCGGTAAAATCGAGTCCCTTATTCCACCATGGCAACGCCCGACGGTTAATAATACGCGTTGGTCTGGTCTGCACGTTTTCCCCGCCATTTGTTGAGTCCCTTCTTTCAGTGTGCCAAAGGCTAATAATGCGCGTTTCTCAGGTGATCTACGTCCATTTGTCGAGTCCCTTATTTCAGCATAGTTAGCCAGGCACGGTTTACATCTCAGGGCCACTCCTTCAAATAGGTGAGTCCTTGCGAAGCTTTCCCAGAAACGTGACTGACTGTCCTTGTATAGCAAATTCGTCAACCCTCAACTATGACTCTCCTCGAGCGCCGAAACGGACGGTCACAAAGCACACAGTGGCGGGTTTCACACCCATTTATTGGCTCAAAGTTCCCACTACGTTCCGTATCTGTCTATGTTGTAACCCTCCTTCCGCGGAACATATATTCCTCTGAATATAACTGATCCCCTCTCGGGTAACAGGACAACCGCAAGGCGTCATACGAGGTCAAAGAGGTCAAAGATCATTGATCATAGATAGCTGATACCTTCCAGACTCCAAATCAATGTCAAATGAGGAGCATCGAGAGATCCTTGGCAGATTTATGTTATGGACCTCTCGCATGTGCAGTGACAAAGGGGTCTCGATGAATGTAGCCGAAAAGTTTTTGGGCAAGGACGCTAATTCACAGCGCTACTTAATATAGAAATCGTTTATCGCGAAAGGTAACTGGGCCGGCAACCGCATGGATTACACAATAGACTAACTGCAACACTGTTCATTGTCACGGTGGCCCAAGCACCTCCGATCATAGGGGTAGGTTTTTATGTGTGCTCTTGTATCATACTTATCCTTTGATTCAGTAGCAAACTGTAGTTGTAGATAATCACACGAGTGTTTTCCGGAATTTCAAAGACATTCCGCCGTTCATGCGGTATCTAGGGTCAAATTCTTGTGATTGGGCGCAGGTCTTTTGATGGATCGTACTTTGGAATACTTTTTTACACTCACAAGTTCGTCAATTTTTTTTTTTGGCATATAATATTAGGATAATTGGACATAATACTTGTATTGTCAGATGGCCCAAGCGTATAGCGCCGATCATGATATGGGCTTCTTGCTATAGCGGAAATGAAGAGCATCAGCAAATATCTTGACACTCCGAGAGCTCGGGTGACCACCGCCTGCGCCTACGACCAGGTTCGCGGTATTGCCCCAGTACGGTTTAGTGTCTTCAAAGTGGGTGTATAACGGTGATGACTTTGGTGCACCTGTCGTCAATATCGATATTCGCTTCCAGGCCGGCCACGTGTCCGGTTAAACTTAGGCGCCAGTCATCGGTCTGGCCTTTGAACGCGGTTCTGGCCGCGACACTGTCTGACTACTTTTTCTAGGACGTAGAGATATCGCCTGAGGATACTAGAAAACGCACCGGAAGAGTTGATAGTTTTTGGGACGGCGGAGGAAAGATAGGTCGCAATGAATTCGAATTGAGGGCGTATCAATAAGTACTAGTTGTGACCTCGATTCTGGTGTGTATTTCTCAGCAACACATCAAGCCTCTCAAATTGGCGTCTCATCCATCAATACTAAGACATCACTAGATATATATTAAAAGTGTACTCATATTCCCACTACTACTGGTAGTGGATTTCAGTAACACAACTTTTTGACTTGTGGCGGAAGACCGAACGGCATTCAGAGGGATGCAGACCACCAGCATTGTGATGGATCGTCAATGACGCTATCGACAAATGAACAGCGGAGCTGACTGGTGAACGAGCCTAGAGAAAATCTGGCCGCGAGGAGCGAACCGCAGGTTCGTGATGAGCCGCCTGACAGCTTCAGCGCTTATGCTGCGGAACAATGGTGGGCATTGCCGCGCAAAGCGACGACCCTACTACGATTATAATACAAAGATTGGTATTACTCATCAGAAAATGCGGCGCTTCCTACAAAGTACAAAGTACATAATGTAATAGAGGATAGCTACCTATGAAAATATGTTCCAAGCGTCCGGGTGTTCCCTCAATATATCAATTTACCCGTGTAATATAGCCACTTTGTACGGTACTAACGACATATCTGAGACTTGAACTTGAAGGAAAGGTGATGCTGTGTGATCGACAGAAACTCGGGAGTCGGGATGTTATTCCGATGACGTTTCACGTGCTCGCCCGGCCTCTATTCTGTTCCCCTAATGGTAATATCATCATACCAAACGTGGTGCCAGATCGGACGCTTCTCGAACCCATCCGCAATAGGCATTTCACACGGGTGAAATGCCTATTACGGATGGGTTACTAAGTAACGGCCAGGAACTGACTTCTCCTTTAGGGGTGCAGCTGAACCAGCTCAATCAGTCCGTCCCCCATGTGCGATGCCGCTGCACATTACCCGGGTTAGTAACGGGCGCAGGCCACGTAAGACTACTTGTCGACTGCTTGTCGACCAGGTAACCCCCTTCGTTCTCCTCAGCCTCCACAGACTCGGAGCCGCCTGTGCCACCCGAAGGAACGAGTCCATTGGCGGAATTCCTGATGGTACGTATATAGTCTGACCACAAACTTTTCCTGTATCAACCAAGTGGTCTTCGTTGTCCCATCGTCACCTCCATGCCCATCATTCGCTTGAAAGCCTCATCCTCGATGTATTCTTCGCTGTCCTCCCAGGGAAATAATAACGGATGCTGCATAAGTGCCTAGTGCACTGCCTTTTGACATGAAGGAAGAATTTGATGGTGCAGGCTTCAGCGCCTGGATCAAGTGCTTGCCAAGCAAGAACCAACACGTCGTTAGATACGGGGAGGTACAGACCATCGGATTTGCGTCCAGTCGGTATGCGTTATTGATTGGCACTGTAATTGGGGTGCCTGTTTGAGACCTTTCCGCCAGGAGGGTAGCCCAGAATATTGGCCAGTTTCAGTGAGTAAGTTCTCGGTAGTAAAGTGGGGCCAGTTTGATAACTGGAATTTAGACAAGAACGTCGCAGCAAAGCATATGGAAATGGTGGAGGAAATCATAGTCATGTTTGATGCGGCGCCAACTGGACAGTAGTAATTATCATATGCACTGGTCGTCCCCACAGCTCCCGCGGGCTCATATTTTGAGGCATCTCTCTCACCTTTCAGTCCAAAATTCAGATTAATGCAGCCGAATTCGGCTTTTGTGCGATGCTCGTTGTATAGCGTCGTTGAACGCTTTCCATTGGCAAGATGTTCGCACCGCACGCTGGAGGTGTCACCGACATAACAAGGTCTTTGGATTCCAAATGGCTTTACCATCGAGTTTCCGGCCACGTCCTTATCGGCATGAATGGGGATGAGCTCCATTGCATCCTAGGCTCGATCCTATCCGTCTTCATGTTGGGTCTATGTGCCTGTAGCAGGAACTGCTACCCTGATACTTCTGGGATTGATTCTGGTGATATCCAGTCTTATATCTCGACGGTGTTCCCTTTAAGGGCTCGGCTATGTTCTTTATACCCCGACACAGCGTCTTCACCCCTTTGTGCAGTCTTTGGTGACATGCTCAAATTTTGATAGAGAGATGTGTTTGATGATGCCTTCGCTTTATTCTACGTCGCGGATGTTAGTGTGCCAATTTTCTCCTCGCTTGACCGCGAGAATTCGAATACACATAGCGACGAAGAGGCCGTTCGACTGGGATCTGTGATTGTTCAGAACTTCTTCCTTGACCCGTAAGGTGGCATTAAGTTCGGTGAATGATGGTGATTAACGCCTCCAATACGAAGCCCTACAAGATGAAATCCCTTGCCATTTTGAATTAATCGCTTGCATCTTAAAATCCAAGTATCAAGACTTTCGAACTCAGCGCGTGTTTTGGAAATAATGGCCTACAACAGTTGGTCATTGTCTGACTCGGGCGTTGAGTTAGGGAGTAGCATTGAAGTGCATAAACTCGGCCGAATAAGGCTGTGGACTCACAACGAACGAAGGATCTCCATTTGTTCAGGGTCCCTGCATCCCGATGGGGGCAAAACGGTTAAAACTTAACTGGCACGTTTTCACGCCAATCACGCCAGGTTATCGAGCCCATTATTTCAGTCCCAAAGGCATCTATCCATCGATTGGGTCTATTTCATCATATGCATGCTAATGGCTGATAGTGTAGTCAGGCGCCCTCCAGAGGGTGGAATGACAGTTTGGTAAAGAGGCCAGGTCGTCCCAAACATATCTCTAATGTAACAAAGGGGTTTGGCAGGCCTCAATCACGCACTCGTGTGCCAATGCATGAGGATCAGTCAAGGTGTGCACGTGTATGCACCCATTTGTCGAGTTCTTTATATTTCAGCATGCCAAGGGCTAATACGCGTTGATAAGGTTTGCGGGATTTAGGATCTTCGTCGAATGGAAAAGGTATGAGAAGTATTCACTGCTGAAAGGCAGTGAAAGCTATATGCAAACCTGTAGGCTTGTCGATTATCTTACATCTTAGTGGTTTTGTTCTAAATTCCTACATTATATTGACATTGGAGCGAATCTCCAACGAGAGGGTTTGCAATACAAATGCAGCTGAAGTGGATCCTCGACCCATGGTTTGCCACAATGAACTCCCCAAATTTGAGCTCAAACGCCGCTACCCGCACCACGGCGCGAAAATTCAGCAATTTGTACCATTGTCAGGTCCACATCTCAGGGCCACTCATTCGGACAGGTGGGTTCCTGCTGAGCTTTCCCAAAACGCGATCGACCGACCGCCCTTATACACAGTGGCATCCCACCCATCTATCTCAGTCCCCAAATATGACCGATCCTTTCTCAGGCAAGAGGACATCTGCAAGACGTTAGAGGTCGGAGAGTGTTGATGGATGGTTGATAGTAATTGATACACTCCCAAGGCTCCGGATGAGTGGAGGTCGGGAGAACCAGTGCTGATTTTATGGCACCTGTCGCGTCTGTAACGACAAGGGAGTCTTGATCTGACAGGGTGTTGCCATGGACAATATCCCTCCTCGTCGACGAATGCAGCTGGAAAGGGTTTGGGGTGAGCCATAGTCATAGTCTCAGAATTCTATTTACGAGTAAGTGCGTACTCGGATGTCATACACCACGACTGGGGCACACGCCATCCGATATCAGCTACGACTACCCTGTAGACGAGCTACCTAATTGTGATAACCCTGCGTCTGACTCGGTGAATGCCAGAGCGGTCAGCGCTGGTGCGGAGTTTCAGAGGAGCTGCACAACAATATTGGATCTTTCACGGATTCCAGAAGACCAAGGACGTGCGAGTATCCCCGTGCATTAGTCAATCTAGGTTGAGAACTAATTGGGACAGCATGAGAACTTGAAAAAAAAGAAAACATACCCAAGAAAGTTAGAGTTCGACGCATGGGTTCCCGGAAACTTTCCACAGCTTCCAGTTTGTGATCCTTCCGAAACAATCAATCGTCATAGGCCTGGCCTTGCACCTCAATATGTGCTTCCTCAGATCAGGATCGTCTTTG
>Ga0247741_1000632_pt1 | contig 19486 bp, 22 predicted proteins | sample UWRJL213509R2_FD_180945 | JGI IMG/M metagenome (GOLD analysis project Ga0247741, IMG submission 180945) | Plant litter microbial communities from Arlington Agricultural Research Station in Wisconsin, United States - UWRJ-L213-509R-2 | ecosystem: Environmental > Terrestrial > Plant litter >... | reverse complement strand
CCAAAAGACCTGTGTCAATGTTGACTGGAATTGGAACGTCTGGAGTGCCCTCTGATTCAAAGATGGCGGTGTTGTTGTACCCATCCAAAGTCAGAACGACGGTGCTAGCACGGTAGTATTGTACCGCCTGTTCCGGCTTCGGCGCCAGGAGAGTGTCGTTGTATGTGGTGGGTGTTATTGTCTTAGGAGATTTCATCTTGGAGGAGCATGCGTTCTCGATGTCTTCGATTAGAGAGACAACAGTGGACTTGTCGGAAAGCAGGCGAAAGGTGGTATTCTGTGACAAAGGCGAGAATGCTGCTGTCATCAAGACACCTCCTGGTCTTGTGATGTTGTCCCAATCGCCATACTAACATTTATCAGCAACTGATGAATATTAAATGCAAGATCAAGGCAAGTACCTCGTGGCCGTGCAAATATGCTGCTGTTCCAACGCCTGCGGCTCCTCCCCAAGCAATCGGCCAGAAAACGAAAGGAAAGCCACGGCCAGCTACCCCTCGTCCTGTTATACCTGGATAACCACTGCCATATTGTCTGCAATTTGAATTTTGGTCAATCTCAAAGCCATAAAGTAGTCAGTGAAGCAAACGGTACCGACTTATTGCCATAGACCTGGTCCCGCTTCCCACCGCCGGATTGTCGACCAGCGAAGGGCTGGCCGGCTGGGATGGATTTGGGAGTTCCTCCACCAATCCCGTAAGAGGTGGCAGACTTGCTGGTGCCTCCGCTGCTTATGGGAGTAGAGCGTCCAGTACTTCCGCCGCTATTCGAGCCTGAGGATCCCCCGCCTTTGCCGCCACCACCACTTCCTCCACCGCTACTCCCACCTTTTCCACCACTGCTACTTCCACCACCGCTACTCCCTCCTTTTCCACCGCCGCTACTTCCTCCACTACTGCCGCCTCCTTTACCGCCGCCGCTACTTCCTCCAGTGCTACCACCTCCACCTCCTCCAGCTCTTTGTGACAAGATAGTCTTACTTGTACGTTTACTGATAAAAGGCACAAACATCGTCAACCAATTAAATTGGGGTTTGATCTCCAGCGCCGACATGAAGGGATTTTATATAGCGAATTAGACCGATAATGCCCGCCTGGCGCATGGTTCCCAAGTACACTGCTAACGATGCGTTTCGTAGAGTTGCGCTTGGAGACATGGCTCTGCCCCGACGGCCACTGTAGCTCCATTTTGGATACTAGACGGGTTTGGCGCTCTTAGAGACCCCTACTAGGAACACAGCCGCTCCATAAGATGCGGTGGAGTCGGCCCTTCTTCCAGTCATAAGTCTGACACTATAGGGCATAGCATAGGGCGGCGCCAAGTAATAGTAACTGGGCCTTGACCATAGTGCCGTGACCATTTCAGAGAAATATTGGGCGTTCGATCCAGAGACCAACGTGCACGCGTCAGGCAAACAGTGTGGTTGCAGTGAGAGCTGACGATGATCCGGGAGCATCGGAACCTTCAATCCATTTGTGGACAGTTATATACCGTAGATGGCAAGTTGATACGTTGAGTTGACCGTAAAGATGTACAAAGACATAACCGTATTATAATGGTGAGTCAAATAAAAGTCGTAAATAGCATGGCGTGAAATATAGTATAGCTACATAGAGAAGCGTGAATGTCAGTCGTCTCAAACCAAGCATTGACTTGGGCGAAAAAGGGCATGTGTATGAAGTCGAAGTGATAAGATTACATGCTGGAAGTGATTGGCAATGAATACACAGCAACTAGATGGGCATCAGAGTGTAAGGCCTAAAATAGGGATACAGAGACTTACAATAGAGTGGATTCCAAGAAACCGGGTATCTTCATATCGAGCCGGAGATTGTCCAAATGAGGTAGGATAGCACAAGAAGCCCCGCACTCGACGGCGCAGACCATCTCATGTTGGCAGCGTCAACCAAAGGAACGGCCTCGCCAATCGTGGTGTTAAGGCAGTTTAATAGATTGGTGTCAATATTGGTTGGTAAAGGTGTGTCAGGGGCGTTATCATCCTCAGAAAAAGCGCCTGTGTTGTTATAGCCATCAAGAGTAAGTGCGACAGTGCTAGCACGATAATATTGCACAGTTTGTTCCGGTTTTGGTGCAGGGATCGAATCATTGTATGCAGTCGGTACGATGGAGCCAGGAGAAGTCAGATTGCCTGAACATGCGGTGACAATGTCTTGAATGAGTTCGACAACGGTCGCATTGTCGGCCAGCAAACGGAAGGTGGTACTTTGCTGCGATGATGATGTGAAGGCTGCAGTGACCTGCACACCTCCAGGTCTGCTACTGTTATCATATCGGCCATACTATGCAACACAATTAGTTGAATGTAATGTCGTATGTGGAAGATAAGACAAACTTGTGAGTTGTGGAGATACGCTCCTCCACCGACGCCTGCACCTGCCCACGCAATCGGCCAGAAGACGAAGGGAAAATTACGTCCTGCAACACCACGTCCCGCAACGCCGGGATATCCACTACCATATGCCCTGAAGGTTGACCCACATACGTCAGTTCCGGAAGTAATCGGGGCAAGGAAAACATACTAACTTCGTCCCGTAGACTTCACCGCGATTTCCTCCTCCAGACAGACGTCCTGCGAAAGGTTGTCCGGCTGGGATTGTGGATGCCTTGCCTCCTCCATTGCCGAAGGATCGGGCAGTTCCACTGGAGCCACCGCTGCTTATGGGAGTCGAGCGTCCGCCACCGCTACTTCCAGAGCTTCCCCCGCCTTTACCTCCACCACTGCTTCCTCCACCTTTGCCTCCTCCACCTTTGCGACGATATAGTTTTCTCTTGCTGATGAAAGGTACGAACATGCCGAAATGCGGGGGTCCTTTGTCGTGAATAGAAAGGAATGCAAGCCCGAGGGTCAAAGCGAGGACTTAAAATTCTAAGATGACTTAAGCGTGTGTTTTTATACACTGGCAGATGAGGCTGTGAGTGGAGTCTGATTAGTGGAACCGCCTGCCCATCTAAGGCATGTGCTGTCATTGTGCAATGAGGCCGCGCGGCCCTGAAGGCTGTGTCAAAGGACATGTTCAGTAGCCAAGTTCAAAACTACCCAAGAAGGGCAGCGCAACGCTATGAACATGCCACCTACGCGAGGTCTTGGTACTGTGCATAGTCTCATAATTAATATTCAAGGTCTTCCGTATTTTTTCAAGTGCAAAACCACAACTTTGAACTGCGTGGCCTCGTCGTGTTCTCGTCTGTATCTCGGTCCGATCCAGGTTGACCAATAAAGCTAAGAACGCGCACGCGGGATCCAAGGAGTTTATATGATCCTGCCGTGTGATTACTGTGCACCCAGTTCCCAAGTTGTCTTCTCCTAGAAATTTGAATGGGGAAGATGAAAGCGGCAACTACAGCTAAACGTTAATTGAAACTTGCAGAAATATATGGATTCACATAGGTGTGGGCATATTAACGATGGCCTCTCTCGTTTAATTGCAGGCTGTTTTTGCCACCGAGCGCTACACCGCATTGGTATTGCCGACTGCTTACATCAGGAGCAAGACAGTGAGTGACCCGGTATTTTCGCAATTGCAAATAATTATATCCCCGTCATAAAATTCTCCGTTGACGGCCCAAGGCAATCAATTGATTCAAGGCTGCCGATGAGAAACCAAATACACCTGTACTTGTATCACAGGTGGAGGCGCGGCAAGTTGGCGCGGCTTGCAGTAACCTTCAGGTAGATTACAATCAAGTACAAGAACTCAATCCACGAGGTCAATCCGAAAATCGACAGGATAACCATGGCTATGGATATACGAACGCCTTTTGGTAAGAAAGGCGGTATCCGTACTGTCTGAAATGAGTTCCAGAAGGTTTGGAATCTATGTTCTTCCACACGTCCTGGCAAGCAAACAGCACTCGTATCAACTTCAACATGAATTGTCACCAGTCTTCTGACTTCTAGCCGGGAAATATCAAATATCTCCACCCAAAATATGGACAACAATCACCGCTCCGTGATGAGTGCTGATAGATTCCTGCAGAAATAATTGTCGCCACTCAAAGAATTCAAGACATACTCAATATATGCCTAGAGTTTTATCTAGCTGTCAAGAAGATCTGCCTTTTCCAATTGTTTCGTCGATAATAAATCACCAAGTATGCCACTTTTTTCCATATGGATCACCTCGTCTGTCAGGTTTTGTGAGTTATCTCTAGTCTCAAGTAGACAGGCAGTTTTTAGCTCGCACGAGCGCTTATGGGAGACGCCGGCTCATGGAAATTAGCGCCCATCAAGAGATCCTGATCCGTGGCTCAGGCATTAGCTACGTTATACCGAGCTGTCAATAGAGTAATTGAGAGACCTGTTGGTCCATTCAAATGTGTCCACCATCTCAATGAACTAAGGCCAGTCTAGGTACCTCCCATCGACTACTTGCTCCGAAACGCAGCATTCCACCTGTGTATTAGAAACCCGATCTGAAATAGATTCCAATGGCAAAGCTCAAGTACGATGGGTCGGAAGTGGGAATGTACAAATGGCGAAATTATTCGCCATTCTCGTGGCGCTCTTCGACCAAAAGGGGGGGGTGAAGCTACTACACAAAGAGTCGACATAGACTATGTTTATTGATATGTTTGCGTTCTCATGTTCTTCACCAACTTGTATATGTACTTAAGAGGCTTGCTTGTATCTTATGAGTCAATTTTCTGGCTTTCTATGAAACTTACACGTGTTCGTAACCTTATTGTTGCAGGCTTGTTGCCAGCAAAGGCTTCATATTTGATCACCAGCTGGCTGTATTCCGCGCCTTTCACTATTCAATAGTTTTATACTACATACCTACGAAAAACTCGTAATTTGCATATAATTGAGGACTAATTTCGAAGAGAGCATCCCCTCGCGAGCAGATACTTACTTGTTAAAATGAGCGGGGCCTGCTTCGGCAAAATGCCTATTTCGGCTGGCCATACATGGCTTTGATCTCTTTTGCCAATTTGGGATTGGACCTCTAGCCACATATTGACCCACCCTTCCGAAGTTGCCTTCGCCGTATCCAGTAGACGTATAACCGGTATGATATCGGCTTGGGAAATAGGAATGCCTGCAACTTGGTCTCGTGCCGCGTGCGTTGTACAGATTTGTTGCATTCTCAGAGGGCCCGGTAATTACTATGCAGCGTGCAGCATGGGACGAAGGTGGAATACGGCCCTATTCATGTGGACAGTGGAAGTAGTCCACAATGTGGAGGGTGTCGTCGTGGTCTGATCATGAGGAATTGATGAATGACAACAAGCATGTTGAGCTACAATTTTCTAATGGAAGCCACAAATACTAATACAGGAATTATTCGTAGTTCGTAAAGAAGCTATCCAGTGAGCTCCTGTTTATCCACAGCCTACCCAAATTTACTCCAGCACTCCAAGCGCCCAGTGGGCGCTTAAAAGTTCGGCACCTACCGCCGGACGCCACGAGAAATGCTGCATATGGGTCTGTCACAGGTCAGACCGCCCGACCCCAGATCTCGTTAATGAATTGCACCGCAAATGTTATACCCTGTGTAACCTGCCTCCCAAATGGCAAATTCACCAGTGCAGACATTTATGGACGAGTCTCAACAAATGTTCGTCCAACGTCGCCAGCGCCTCTTCTTTGTTTCCTCTTTGCTCTCCTTTTCAATAGGTCAAAGAAAACACCTATTTTGAGATCGAGTGACCGAGCCTGCTTGGCCTGTTTTCCAAACTCCAGATCGAGGGAGTCCGAGAGAGTTGTAAGGCAAATGAATTTGACATGCGGCACAGGAAGACTTTGATCCTCCGAGGGTGAACCTTTAATGGCCGGATTGCCTGACGGATACTAAGGGTAATTATTTACAAATGCCCTGAAAATTCCAGAGAAAAACCATGGCGGTCAAAGTGGGTAAAAATATCCCGCAACTATCTTTCGAGTGCTGCAACTTTTTCTCGAGCCGCAGCAACTTTTAGCAGTATCTGATTGGTCGCCTAATCGTGACCCGCAGGGTTTTCTAAGGATTTGTTTAGCAGCCGCATCATACCCGCGCGGAAAACTGACCTTTGCCATGGGGTCAAAAAGGTCATGCCACCACTGGCCGCATGCACCAAAAGGCACGGTGCTCACCTCGAACGACAGACAGACCGGCCCTATGTTTCCAACAACCACCTCCCGCAAACGGTGCTCGTAACTTGGTACGGTGACTCCGTGAGTCGCACTCGCGTTCATTTGGTGGAAATATTCACTACGATCTAGTTTGTACCAATCAGCCTTGACACTAGCAAAGGACGACGGCGAAAGAACTCAGCCTCACTACCCACCTCCATGCACAAAATCTCGCTCTCAGTCTTCAAGCGCGATGAGTCAAAAGTGAGAATGTACAAACAGGGATATGGCAACGACAGTACTAAACGTACAAAAGTGCTAGGCAAACGATACGCGTGAAAGCCTGCTTCGACGCTCTGAGCGACGTGCAGCGCAGTACGCAGAGATCGTCCTGTGCCTCCTTGATCGGAAGGTCGATGCTTAAAGGGGCAGGAAGTCACCGCTGCTTTATCCTAGGGTTTCCACGCCAGGTCGATCGGTTGCTGCCACTAACAGCAGTGTATGTATGAAAGTCGTCGGAATGAGTGTCTGATTCCCCTACATGGAAATGTCTGTATTTCGGCCGGCTGGTATTTTTCCACTGAGAACGCCAATATGGGATTGGACCTCTACCCACATATTGATCTCCCCTTTCCAAGTTGTCGTAGCTGTACCTAGTAAACGCACAACCAATGGTATGGTCGTGGTTCAGGAGACGGGAATGCAAGCGATTGTGATCAGCTGGTATGTCACAGCCCCGTCTGCGACGTGGACAGGTGCAATTGTCATTGAAATAGGGCGAGAAGGCGTCAGCTGTGAAAGTCAAACGGAAGTTGTAACTCAGTGTCGATAATCAGGCCGAAGATGGAGAATCATACCTGAAAGTGAGAGAGTGGGGTGACCGCCGGAATGATGTTGACCAAAACCTCGTCCCGGTGGTGGAAAGGAGTTAAGATAAGGAAATCCTAAAAAGCGATCAGCCTTGCGTAACCACACCCGAGTCCATTTACCATAACTCCCTGTGTGCGCTCTCTCACTGCCCTGTGATACTCCGGATGCATCTCCAGAGCCCTCGACACTGGACGCATTAACGATGTACGACGATCCCTCCGACTTGAAGTCTTCCATATTTGTGAACATGTCAACGTGATCGCCATTCAATATCACTTTGGTGTCTTTGAAGCTGAGCTTTGCTGTGCCATTCCAGGCGTTTACGCGTTTAGGCATTTGTGTGGTGCCCACCACCAGTTGGGGGATTGGGTGAAGTCCGGTTGGTAGAGGTAGATGTAAGGAAGGCGTTTCTTTTATATCAAATGTAGACATACATCATAGTAAGTGTCGTGTTAGATCTCGCCGCGGCGTGCGGCCATCAACACGTAATGTGTATTATGTTTGCCACAAAGCGTATACAACGTGCAACATGCAGACAACAAGCACATAGATTGAGCTCTCACAGAAGCCACCTGATGCAGGATATTCGTAATGCATCAAGAAGCTGACCACTGGATCTACAGCGCCAAATGGGCAATTCGGCAGGTGCCTAATGCTTACAAAATAGTGTTTCCACAGTTCAACTCAGTTCAACTCAGCGCTGCCTGAGGCTCGACTTCGCTCGAGCTTGAGGGTTGCGGAATTTTTCACTATAATTTCCTTTTTTTATGTGCGGATAGACTCTCAACTATATTGGCCCAAGGTCCGTCCTGGCCATTAACAGGTCACAAGGTGTACAATAAGTCAGTGCTTATGCAACATGCTACAAGTGGCCGAACCTTTGCTTTGACCGAAATCCAAACGTGTCCCTTGTCTACCCTCAAGGTGGCCGACGTCCAAATTTCGGCCAGCCTGTCCCGTGTCCCACCCCCGGCCGAATTGATCGTAATAGTACAGTACTCTGCGAAGGCAAAGCAAGACTGTGATTTCTCAAGAGGAACTGGCTTGCAGCGGTGCTTGTCTTTACCCTTCACATCATCTTCATACGACGACAAGAAATACAGATACTCAGCTCATCCACCGCTTCCGTCAAAATGATGTTACCACAGTAAGTTTCTGTTGACTTCCATCTAATTTATGACTTACATTTTCATCAGATATCGTCTATACTCCATGAAGATGGCGATTTCGAGTCTTCAGCAGCTTGGCTGTAGGGCTGACCTAGTTCCAGATTGACGCATTTGGCCGCTGGATAGCGTATACACGCGCACATGGACGTCTTCATTAAATCAGCTAGTATTGTAACGCAGTATAAAGACATGTATAGTTTAGCAGAGGTTTATAGAATTCGCAGGATATTTAGATCTCAAAGTGTTATCAAGGCAATCCAACCAGGATCTCAATCTAAAAATCGGCGCAGATTTATGAACAACCAAACAGAAACCAGAGGTTGTCTGGAAATAATCTGGAGTGTGTTTATATGCGTGCAGAATTCGGCAGCCCAACGTACATTCGGCCTCGACTGGGCTAGCTTCCAGCCTTAGTGAAAAGACCGTTGAAGGGAACCTGGGAGTATCCGTATGAGTTCTGCGACACTTGGTTAATATACTGTACTATTACGATCAATTCGGCCGGGGGTGGGACACGGGACAGGCTGGCCGAAATTTGGATGTCGGCCACCTTGAGGGTGGACAGGGGACATGTTTGGATTTCGGTCAAAGCAAAGGTTCGGCCACCTGTAGTATGTTGCTGTGTGGTACGAGTACCAAGTCATTGTACACCTTGTGGCCTATCAATGGCCAGGACGGACCTGAGGTCAATATAATTAAAACCCTTTCCGCACATAAAAATAAAATTCTATTGAAGTAAGGCAGCCATGGATTGCAATACCGGGGATTTGTGGCATCTGTTCCTTACTCCGGGACGACCTTTGGCGACACAACGACGAGTAGGTTCCGCTTGTCATATAGCTCTAGAAATGTACTACAGGAGCGTTTTTGATAATTTGGGCCAGTTTTAACCTCTTTGTTGAACCATATTCTGACGTTGGCCGGATGGGCTGTGACCTGGGACCTGGGACCTGGGACCGATTTCGTCCAAACCACCTAGGCCCGGGACGCGTGACGGCCGAATTGATCGTAATAGTACAGTATTTAATTGTGGTCGATGTATGATACTGATTAATAAGTAGTCCTTTCTGCTCTCATGCAACAACAGAATTTCCGTATAATTTACGAATCCTCCTCAAAAATTCTCGTAGAGGTGCTATTTGATGTTCAGTGCAGTAGATGCTTTGAATTCCCACTAACCTAAAGCATATCACGTGAGTGGCGACATGATTGGTTGCCAAACTCACCTACAAACCCGGCGTGAGCGGAGCGACTCGGCTCGACTCAGAACTACGACACCCAGATCGAAGGGGTGTAAAATGCTCTGAAATTTTATGAGGAAACGTCCTCATGGCGAGTTTTAAATGGAAATTACGTTGGACATCCCACACAGCCCGGAAATAATTGTGAGTGAGGTTTGGCTTCATGGCTGGTATTTACATTGGCAGTGGGACGAAAAGTATCCCATTTCTTTTTCCCCCGGAGGCAGCTGTATCACCCTGAATGAAAGTGGTACCAGGCATTCGGGGTTGCCTTCTAATCTACACGGTGCAGGTATGCCTAAATACTCGACAGGCTTACACGTCCTCGATAACCCATCCCTGTCCTGCAGTACGGAGCACAGTAGAAGAATTTACGTGAACTCAGTATATGTCGCAGCTGAAAGGCGAGAAATGAAGAAATTCTCATGGAGGGAGGGATTGCAGGCCACGACGCCGGGCCTGAAGTGGCAACATGTGGCTGAAGCTGGTCGTAACGAGAGAAGGGGGAGCTGAACATGGACTATAGCATACCCTCCCCAGAACGTATGATCTCCCTAGCCATGTTGAGGTCTGCTAGTTGGCTGGACACGAAGTCCCAAAGCCCACGGAGAATCGAATCAATCAAGCTGTTGAGGAGAGTGTTTGGTGATAACGGATGTTCTGTAGGAGTCGGATGGGATGGCGTAATCGAAAGAGGTAATGATCAAGGATGGGAAATGGTTGAGTGGGGGGAGGTGGGACAAATCGAAGTCAAATCGGCGAGGTAGGAAGTGACTAACATTACAATAATTCTAAGCTGATTCTACGCTCGACCATGAGCCTTGGCCGTACGACCCTCTTGGGGCGGTGCACTCAAGGATGGCATGTTGCGCTGACGATGCAATAGGTTTATAGGAAGGGATCGTCTGCGATATTGGTCAGTTTTCTCGAGAGTATCAGGGAAGTCGTCCTGGAACTAAGATGTTCATTCTCTTCTTCGGGCAATGAGTGTAAGAAACCCGTGATAACACAGGACAGTGTCCATGAGAGGATGAGTGCAGCCAACCTTCACTGACGCAGAACAATCTCCTCGGAGGCTGTCAGGCCACACGAGACCTCGCTAGGTGGCTTCCTGATGGCCTGGAGTGGCTGCAATTCCTAATGTGCGCTTTTTGGTGACTGAATGTCAGCAGTAGCGTCTTTCACTGGGATGAATCAATGACTCAACGTGAAAGTAACGAAAGCTAAAGCACCCGTCGACGCAGATTTCAGCGGTCAGGTGAAATGAGACATCCTCAATGGCATCCGGACTCTAAACATGAGTTTCCCATGCCATTTGGAGATGGCATTGGAGGCGTTCAGTAGCGTCCCATACTTCCATTGTAAGTAGATTGAGAGCCGGACATAGTTGAGTAACAACACACAGAAGAATTGATGTTGGCGATGTAAGTAGTGGTAGGATCAGTTGAATGAATAGCCAAAGATTTGCTACAAGAAGTCAGTACTAGTCAGTGGGAATAAGATCGTAATTGACCATACAAAGGAAACATGACGTTTTGGAGTGTCCCGGTATACGTACTAGGAAAGGCAGGATGGGCGTTGAGAACAAAGTATAATCAATGCACACGTGACGAATCAGCATGGGGAAACCTCGGGGTATTTTTAGAGACCCTATAGATTATGAGGGTTCAACTGTACTCAAAAGTTATGGATCCGAGTGACGATTCGTATAAGTATAACCGCAAGCAAACTACGAAGGGGTCACGGATATGATGTATAATTGCAGTTTACGAAAAAAGGAGGGGGAGGTGGTAGTAAAAGAATGACATCGTGAAAGGTATCAAATAGGGACATTAGAGAAAGTGGAAGAGGAGACAATTCTTATAATCCTCCACATCGCACAAGGTATCCGGATCCCCAGCGTCCTCTGGCAGCAGTCTACCAATCCGTCTCGGTCGCTGGGAGGCACGATACCGACGTCTAGATCTATAGATGGATCAGTGGTAACAGAGAGGTGGAGGTTAAGTAACTTGTGATATTCATGTGGAGTTGACAAGACTGAGCGTTAATGAACTGGGTGTGTCTGAACGATGATTGGGCCATAATGGCCCCATAAAATGTGGTGGTTGCGGCTGCTGACAGGTGAGTGCGTCCTCGTCGAGCCGGTGACGTGCCTGCATTCTTGCCTATGAGACATGTCTTCGGGACCACACAGCGCGGTGGTAAGTGGGGGCGACGAACCGCTTCGACTTTGGAAGAGAAACCTTTCCTTCATGGTGCCCCCAAGCCCGCGGACGTGGGGAGTCGAGGGTACATAGTGGTTCAAGATCAAGGAGCAGTGGGACATATGGTCGGCTAGATCTGGCTTTCCGGCGATTTACTCTAGCCTCAGATTGACCCCTCCTTCCTGAGCGGTCGTAGCCGTATCCAATATTGTAGTCGCCGTATCCAGTATCGTAGCCGCCGCACCCAGTATCGTAGCTGTATCCAATAGGCGCATAATCAAGGCTGTGGTCTTGGATTGGGAAACGGGAATGCGAACGATTATGATCGGCTGGTGTGAAGTTGTAACGAGATAGAGAGCTGAAATTGCTGTCGTTTGGATGGAACGAGGAGGCGTCAGCTGTGAAGATCAAGTGGAAGTTATACGTGAGGTAGATAATTGAAGGCGGAGACGCATACCGGCACGTGGGTAACCACCCAAATGATGACAATTTGAATGTGGGTTGGTCGCGCCCGGTCTTCCTTCATGCATAGACCATTCACTGGCTGGTGATACTCCTAATGCATTCCCGGAAACCTCGCCTCTGGAACCATTCACGACATACGTCGAGCCTTCCGATTTAAACTCGCCCACATGATTGAACATCTCGATACAATCGCCGTGCACTTCGAAATTTTCGCTCTTGAGTTCGGCTTTTCTTAGGTCGTTGAAGAGGTTTACGCATCTAGGTGTGGCGTTCATCAGGTCTGAGGGTCGGGTGGCGAAGTTGGCAGAGGTCGTTAGGAGATCTTTTATAATGAAGCAATCAGGGTCATCGCTTGCCACGGACGCCCGATGTCCATTCGACAGAGCCTTCGGGGTTATGTCGCCTCATGCAAAAAACCGACTCCCACCATAGTTCATCCCTGTTGAAGAGCAGGATCGAGGAGTTCAGTATGACTCGAGTCATCTTATCTAGACTAATGATGACCTTTGGTCTAGGTTGAAAATATGCATAAGCTGCACGTTTTCCATACCCTTGGTATCGTTAGCATGGTATCGCCTGAAGGAGCGCAGCGCGACAACCTCAACTTCGCCGCCAGCGTGGACTCAGCGTGGATGACGACGGTCGATCAATCATGAAGTCTAAATTGACACACACAGCCACTCAGAAATGCTGGCTATCAACTTGCTATACATTTCCCTATTTCCGTTCACCCTTCTCGAAGTCTCTGGACCAGCGGAAAAACACCCACCAATCCCAATGGAACTCAACCTACGCAGGTCCCTCCCGAGCACCGTCAATTACGACCATATGAATGACATAGTAAAGAGATTTCAATTTGACGATTCGACCATCTATCAGACAAAGCCCGTACCAGTTGAATGGTATTGCCCCGATTCGGAAGGTGTAATAACTGCCTAGTTTGGACATGTTTTCCACCGCATCACCGCAAGTCATTTTAACTTTAATTTATCTGCAACTTCTTACCTAGCATCCCTGTAGCGGCGCAATTTCGAACTGGGTGGCCTAGTCTTGTTTTCGTCTGTATTTCTGGTCCGAACGAATTTAAACCAGATTGCTCAATACTTATCTTTAGAGACTTTTTTCACAGACCGAATCTTACCTTGTCAGGAAATGGCGGGGTCGGAAGAGGCTGAGAGCTGTGACCCGACTGATTATGAAAACAGCTGTAAAAGTATTCAGTCGGAAGGATCATACAAGTAAATTCCTAACATTCCGCTGTTGGCTGTTCGGAATTCTTAGTTCCTAAACTGCGGTAATTATTGAGATAGGGATCTACACTTACGAGTCATAAACTCGCAGCCCTCCCATGAGAAACCCACATACACCCGTACTTGGATCGTAAGTGACAGTTAGCTAAAACACTGTGTTCGGGAGTTTGACTTCTCCGCACGAGACTAGAGTAATTTTAACCGCCAAATTTGAAATTGGGGTACTCTGCACGAAATGTGCTCCTATACCCTACAGTGTCCCGGAGCCAAATGGTTAAATCCAAAACCCCGAATGCTGTGGCCACCGCTCTGCTCTCAGCTCGGATCGGCACCTGACAGAAGCATCTGGGTCGGTTTGAACATCATATTTCCATATAATAGGTAGGCGTCGTGACGGACTAATACATAAGTTCTCACAAGACAAAAAATTATATGACATAAATCCATAGCAAGGTTGCCTCAGAGTACTTCAGGTTGTAGTGTATCGCGCGGGGCAAGCTTTCGGCGCTTAATCCAGCGGCCCGGAAGTCACAACGCCTTGGGGCCGTTTTCGAGGAGAGAGATGAGATTTACACCTCCCATCGAGTCTTGAATAGTGAATGCCCATCGGTCATGTTTTATAATTATAAATATAATATACTCCGAGTCACCAAATATCAAGAAAATTTGATTCTCCAGGCAGTCGACACGATACAATTGGGGCAAACACAGTAAGTAGTAGTTTTAAGTGACCCAGTACGTATGCTAGCATGAATGGACCTGTAGATAATACTCCACCGCGCCTAACCTGCGCAAGGTGTCAGTAGTGCGTAGAAATACCTGAATACTTGGAATCTGCACTCAGCGCTATGGGGTGCCTGTCTGTGCCGGGTGTAGTGGTGCTCGGCTTCGGGCGTTTCGGATCCAAATATGCGTTTCCGGGACACCATACACCTGAAGCACTTTCAGCATTCTGTTCTCGACGAGCCCTGCATCTCGTTTTACCGCTGGATAAGATGGTATTTGAATCTTCACTTTCACTTGAGGCCTACGGAAGGCTCTCAACGAAGACTTGAGCTTTTTTTAGCCGTTGCACATCAAGTCCATGTTCGAAGACAACTAAAATAACACAACAGTAAGAGAATTTTTCTTGGACCATACCCAGAATTTATACAATATTGGGCCATACGTTGGATGCATTCCTGAAGATCTTGAGCGGTGACAACTTCCACTAGAGGCTGTCTTTGGTTCGGCACTCTCTCAATCACTGTCTAGTGAATCTCGAAGGCGTTCTGGCCGGTCAAATGTTCCAATTTGAATGGAGATAACAAAATCATCTCAGACGCAGTGTTGCGTGGTTATGGCTTTCAAGCCATGGCTTATTTGGCATATAAGTACATTGATATTTTGCATTTCACCCCCTAGTGCACAGACATCCAACAACGAACTACAGTCTAAGCCCGAGAGCCAATTGCAACACAACTGGAGCGCTGTACGGTATATACCTCCGATAGAAACCGTGTATGATTTTTGCACTAGTATGTGAGGTCATTCCTTCAGAACGAATGCGAATGAATTCGAGCACTGCGAGCGGTCGTGGCTATAACCGTCACCAATTTTGACTAGTCACGGAGGTGATGAGGGCGCTTATAAGAGGCGCCGGCTCTTGGACATTGGTGCCTACTAAAATGGCCTGATCCGTAGCTCGGGTATTAGGCACGTTATGCTGCGTCTTATCAATAGAGTAATTACCTGTTGATCCACTCAAACGTGTCAAGGATCGCAATAAATCAGAGCCGGTCTGAGGGTACTTTCAAGTTCGCGAATCGACTTTCTCTAAAATGAACATTTCTAGCTGCCTATTGACAACATAAAATTGTAGGATTTTGTACATTAGTAAAGTGAGAAGAGTATTCCGATGAAAGAGTCTAGTGTGATGTTGCAATGTACAAACGGTGAAAGGAGAGTGAAATGCTAAACGTACAAATGAGTTGGTCCTGATGAGGTAAACGAGGCGCGTCAAAGCCTTTTTGACGCGTGAGCGATGTGCAACTGGGTAGATGGTGAGAAAGGAGGGTAGTAGAGATCGTGCTGCGCCTCCTTAATCAGACGGTCAACGGTTGAGGGCGGCAGGCCCGAACACAGAAAAAACGGCCGCAGGGCAGGCAGAAACAATTCGTAATCCATCCACTGGAGCTGCCCTACAGAGAGTAGATATTGATCTACATGATGGGTAGTAACAATCAACAAAAAATTCGAAATACAGGCGATATTAAGTAAATGCAACAACCTTGTGGCCAGAAGCCGACGGGCACATTCCCGTCGCGGGTGATGATGTTCTCAAATGCAGCAGTCGCTGCTAATAGGTCTGGCAGACGTTCTGGAACGGTCACATCCACAGATTGGCTCTGTAGACACGCTCGGTAGGTGTCCCAGAGCTCGGTCCAACCTTTCATGGGCTGCTGAGGCGGAGGCGGTGGACAAGGTTTCAGAGTGGGCTCGATGAGGAGAACTAGACCGCCTGGACGTAGAAGACGCGCGATTTCGCGCAGGAAACGAGGATAGTCGTGGATCTAGAACATTCTCAGACTGGTTCACGCGAAAGAACGCGAAAATAAACCACATACGCCGATGTGCAGTGACCGGGCATGAATAAAGTCAAAGTGAGAGTCAGGGTACGGGATGTTCCATTGGTCAAGGTCGCAGAGTTCGAACCTGTAAGACGTCACGTCGATAAATAGGAACAGGGGTTATCTTAAGACCGGAGGTGCCTACGTGCAATTCGGAGGTACCTGTCTGCGAAGGGGAAGCGCATGTTAGTAGATGAACGGGATGTTATTCGGGAGCGTGAACGCACCGAGGCTGGATGGGTGCGAGGTCGACTGCGATAACCTCGACGCGAGGAAATTCATCAGCGATGTCTATTGCCCTAGGATGGTGATGAGCAGAGCATCAAGGTCGGAACTGTGTGACCGACCATGCACCACACCCTGTCCCTAGGTCAAGAACTAGGTCAAGAATTACGAGATCAGTACGAGAAACAGATCTGATCAACGTGGAACGTGCCTCTACGCTGTTGACCAAATTGTAGTGCCTCTTTGACTGGGCCGACATAATTTTTGCCCTTGAAGAGGAACTGGACCAAACGGTGATGAATTTCCGAGCGCTAGGGGGCAATTTTTAGCATATATTGGCGCTGGTATGTGTGAAAAACCTACCTTGACCTCATCTTGGTCGACGGGGAGGAGGTAGGATTTGTTGAGGGTGTTGAGTGTGCGACCGTGGATGTTGCGGAAAAAGGTGTCTGTGTGGTCATCGGCGACGACCTCAACGGGACCTTGGTGGATGTCGTCCATAGCCAAACCGGGTTTTGACATTGTAAATGATGACTCCCATCTCTAACAACAACTCTTCGCTCGCTGTCTGGTCCTGGCTCGCCGCCGGTCTCCTCGCTACTCTTGCCAGCGCACTCACACTCTTCCCCAGCTTCTTGCTCTTTCTTTCCCAGTCGGCGTCCAGTGACCAGCGCACAAAGCTCACCGGTCTCGAGGCCTTTCTGGCGCTCCACTTTGGTGTATACCTCACAGCACTCGCAATAACACTGCTGCTCAATGTCGGTGTCGTCCATGGTGTCTTGTTCATCTACTCATGTCTCTCCAGGTGCCGTCGAGCAAGCCACCATTGCCGTCTCCCGAGGATGCTGCAACTACGCAGCCCCTCTTGGCACCAGTGACCATTGCGGCGAACTTGTGCGCATTCCTCGCCTGGAACACCAAGAGTGTCGGTGCACTCGCAACCATCGTCTTCCTCATCAACCTCGTCGTTGGGTTGTGGGGTCTGTGGGCGGTAAGTCGTGCGCAGTTGCCAGGAGGAGCGCAGTCACTGAACGAGGTCCGCTGTAGATTGTCTTTGCCAACGCAGGCTCTATCTCAAAGACAACCGGAGCTGATAAACATACTTCCGCATTTCTCTTTGGTAACACGGCTGCTGCCTCGTCCCAAAAAAAGGCTTTGCGGAAGGGAGAGTGATAGTTTGAATTCCCGAATAGTTGTGCCAGTATAATACACGTATTAGATATCTACGACCGTCCACCTGCTCCACCACCCATGCCCATCATCTTCATAAGATCTCCCATACCGCCCATGCCTGGCATTCCACCTGCTAAGCCGGCAAGACCACCCAAGCCTCCTCCAAGTCCGCCCATCTGCGACATCATTCCTGTGTGCTGTCAGTCAGCCTGTTCATCTCCGTACAGCAGCCGTAGGTACTCACGTTCCATCTCCTCCATGTCAAACTGGTCTCCTCCTTGACCTTGCATCATTGCCTTCATCATCTCCTGCATGCCGCCGCCGCCGCCTCTCATCTGTCGTTGCATGTTCTGCAGCATGCCGGGTGGCATTGCGCGCTGTCACGCATCAGTATCTGCCATGAACATGCCGAAGTGAACTCTAAGCCTACCTGCATTGCCTGTATTTGAGCAGGCGTTGGCATTCCTCCTGCTCCACGGCCCTTGCCACCTGCGGCGCTCTGCATTTTCTGCATTGCCGACAGCCTGTCAAACTCCCGTCAGAGATAACGATGCAGAGCCGAACTTGAGCGCAACGTACCAGCCATTCTTCCCCCCAGCTTGCTTCGCCATGTTCGCCATCATACGGTACTGACAAAGCAGCTCCTCGACCTCCCGGACGCTCGTTCCGCTTCCCCGAGCGACGCGGGTGACGCGCCATGTCAGACCAATGGGTTTACCGTCTTTCCCCATATCCACGAACGGTGAACCATCCGAGTCGAGCTCACCAGCCGTCATGCTGTCTGTGATGTAGATCATACGTTTCATCCGCTGTGAGCCTTCCTCGTCAGATCCTTGTAGAAGATCTTGGGGTAGACCTGGAATCATAGAAGCGATCTTCGAAATTGGGCCCCTACAATATCCTAATCAGTTGTCGAAAAGCGGACGGGTGGAGGGAACTGACATGTTCATGACATTCGATATCTGCTCTCGCCAATCCCGGATACTCAGCTTACCTTCCTCGAGCTTTTTGGCCATCTCCTTTTGCTTGTCAGGATTCTGTGTTGCAAGGTCTTGCATGTGTTCCATTAGACCTTGCATATCTCCCAAACCGAGTAGCTTGGAAATGAAAGGCTGCGGCGAGAAACGATCTAGATCGTGCAAGTGCTCTCCAACTCCAAGGAAGATGATAGGTGTTTTTGTCGCTGCAACGCTTTAGAAAGGACGTCAGAAAAAGTAGATAGTACATGGTGCAGAGGGCGTACGCAGAAATGGCACCTCCACCTTTTGCATGTCCGTCCATCTTGGTCACGATGATGGCTCCAAAGTCAGCCGAGTCTTTAAATGCACGACTCTGGGCCTCAGCAGCCTGACCTGGTTTCGGACAGCTTTAGAATGCTTCCAAGGACACCTGAGTTGCACTCACCAATACTAGCATCCAAAATCAGCACAGTCATATCCGGCTTCACCGCCTCACCAATCTGCACCATCTCCTCGAAGAGTTCCGACTCTTGCTTATGCCGACCAGATGTATCGACAATAATGACATCAAATCTCTCTTTCTTGAATTTTACCACACCCTGCGCGGCAATGGATACTGGATCCGTTTCGGTGTATGAGCCAAAGTAAGCAACTTTTGCCTTGGTGGCTGACTGTCGTGTTTGGTCGAAGGCTCCAGCTCGGAAGGTGTCTGCGCAGACGATGGCGGATTTAAACCCGCGTTTTTGGTAGTGTACGGCAAGTTTGGTGCATGTAGTGGTTTTGCCGTTGCCCTGAAGGTGAAAGCTATAGCTTAGATTTGAATATACATGAGCAAAGTTGAAAGGCGCACCTGAAGACCGACGGCCATGATTACATTGGACTGGCCCTTTTTAGGTTTGTAGGGCTCAACTCCTGGATCTACCAGTGCCACCAGCTCATCAAAGACAGCCTGAAAGTAAGAAGGTCATGCAATGTCAGCCAACGAAGACACAGAGTTGGTAGGCTACGCACCTTTTGGATTAGATTTTTCTTGTTAGTATCTTTTGACTTGTCCACATTGTTCTCCAAGCTAGCTTTCACTTTCGCTTTGACCTTTTGCCGTAATGAAGCGACGAGTTTGACATTGACGTCCGATTCCAAGAGAGCAGCAGTGATTTCCTTGAGGGTCGCATCGAGCACCTGTAAGTGGTGCAATCAATATCTCAGTCCCTCTCAGAGATACGAAATAGTGCACATACCTTTTCATCT
>Ga0247741_1000631_pt1 | contig 19488 bp, 20 predicted proteins | sample UWRJL213509R2_FD_180945 | JGI IMG/M metagenome (GOLD analysis project Ga0247741, IMG submission 180945) | Plant litter microbial communities from Arlington Agricultural Research Station in Wisconsin, United States - UWRJ-L213-509R-2 | ecosystem: Environmental > Terrestrial > Plant litter >... | reverse complement strand
GAGAAATTTTCGTAGTCAGTTCTATCCAGGTAGCCAACGCCAGCCTAAATTTTCTATTCACAAATGAAGGTACTTAGAGAGTAGTGGGCATTGCCGCGCACAGAGCGACGGCCCTATCACGATTATACTTCGACGGATGAAGACGGAGGACGAACGTCGACGAACTGTCGAGCGTTCGTTGGTCAGAAGAGAAAGGCCACAGAGCACCTGGAAAACCAAGGCAGTCAGCGCTGGATGCCAAGTGACTGTGCCAAAAACTGGGAGTAGGTGGGTGGGCAGATAAGAGGGACTTGAATGGGCGAAAGACGGTTGTGCGACACCCTGGAGCAAGTGGATGGAGGATGCGAAAGGACACGCGTAAGTATGCGACAACAATCTTTGTTTGGATTTATGCTCAACTATAAACACATCTAGGCTCCATAGCATCTCGGAATCCCATCATCTGTCTGACCCAGTGACTCAAATTATCTGCGGGTCATAAAAGGGGCCATCTTTCTCAGTCGACTCTTGCAGCGAACTTCATTCGACTAGCATAAGCGAGTCTCTTTTGCGTTTATCCCACACTTATCTTATCATTTTCTGTCTAGTGCTCTCTGTAGATTCGTGTATCGTCGAGCCTAGGCGAGCCCTCTCTCAGCACAGCACCCTCTCCCACAACACCACGACCAGCGCTTCCTCTGTTGGCTCTGTGCATGCTGTCTCCAACTTCGAGGCATCGTCCTACTACTTGGGCACCTCTCTGGACCCCCCGACCCTCCTCTACCGTACGGGGCACGACAAGTACCCCTTTGTTAAGCCCAGTGGCTTCGAGGCGTATCGCACGTTCAAGTCAGTTCGTGGTGTATACGGCCACCCTCTCAACGCCGTCTGGAAGACCGTGGGTCCCCTGGTTCGGGACCTGCTGAAAACCCAGAGGATCAACTACACGTCTGTCGACGTCGCTCGCTTCATTACCTACGAAGACGAGGAGATCCTTGGTCCTGTTGTTATCTGGGTCGGTGTTTACCCCGGTTCTACCGCCGCCGACACCGCCCACGACTCATCCAAGGATGTCCTTGCCCTTCTCAAGGGCTATGACATCGAGGACGTCGAGGTTGAGTGGCGAGAGTCAATATATCAGCGGTCGGGCGGTCCAGCGCTTTTGCGCTCCGTTGATCATCTCGACACTACCGTGGACGTTCGTAGTCCCCTCACTGCTGCTCTCGGGCTCCCCATCGCCACCTCGGAGAGGCCCGATGCCCAGGGCACCGTCGGCTTCTACTTCCACGAAGGCGGTAACAGCGAGAAGGTTATGGGTGTCACTTGTCACCACGTTCTCTTCGAGACGGACCAGCGGCACAACACCAATTACGAGTTCAGGGGGGCTGGTGCTCCTCGCAGGTACGTCCGACTGTTCGGCCTAGATCGCTTCCAGAAGCTCCTCGACTCTATCAAGTTCCGTATTTATCGCCATGAGGTCATGGTCGGGTATTACGAGAGAGAGAGATCAAGCGGTTAGAGGAAAAGGTGAAGAGTAAAAAAGAGGCGGAGGAGGATCTGCGCAAGACTCGAAGGATGTTGGCAGACGCAAACAAGGCGATCGAGGACCTCGAGAGGTTTTACACCAAGGTTATAACGGAGTGGAGTGACAGCGAGCTCCGCAACATCGGCCATATCTGTTACTCTCCGGCCCTCTCGTGCAATACCATGGAAGAAGGATATACGGAGGACTGGGGAACATTCGAGTGTTACGAGTCTAGCTTCAAGGACGCCTTTATGGGGAATGTCATTGATTTGGGCGCGTTTTAATTCATCTTCCTCAAATGTGCTTCGTCTAATGCTTATTCAGGCACCGAGATTCAGTTGGCCGAATTTACTTTTATGATGAACTCGCGTGGCAATGGTAGACCTGCCTTCGAGTACCCCTTGGACCGACTTCTTAGGATCAATGGCATCATCTCGAAAGAGCTCTTGCTCAGCCCCGACATGCTCGATAGCAACAATGAGCCCTGCCTGCTTGTTATCAAAGATGGTAACACTACAGGCGTCACTATTGGACGCGCCACAGGAATGGAATCTTTCGTTCGTGACTACGTGACTGGTGAGGAGTCGACTGAACTGGCTGTCTACAACTACGACAAGGACTCCAACTCGTTCTCAGCCATGGGGGACTCGGGTTCCCTTATCGTCGATGGACTTGGTCGTATGGCTGGCCTCCTCACTGGTGGGACTTCGAAGTCAAACTTGGAGACTGTGGACGTCAGCTATGCTACCCCTTTGTGGTGGCTTATGCTCCGCATCAAGGCGAAGTACCCTCACGCCGACCTCTTCCGCCAGGCTTTTTAGTCAAAGAATGACACTGACAATCCGAATCGTGATGGCTGCCATAGAAAGACCCAACTGGGATTTAAAAGATATGTTTCCCCGATCAATACTTATCCACCCCCCAAGCGACGCCACGGGCGCTTAGTGCTGTTCTGGAAATTGTATTATGAGAATAAAATATAGGCTAGGGAAAATAGAGACACCTATAGGTCGTATCACCTGCACAGTGAGCTGTTGCCCTGGTGAAATCATTGAGTCCGCTGGAGGGTAGCTGATGAAGCTCTCTTGAGTTACAATGAAAAGTGAACCAAGTGATATAGTAAGGGCAATGAGGAGCTTCATAGTAAAATGCGGGCGTAAATGTGAGTTGTGATTTCAATACTCCACCAGAAGCTAGCTCTTACATAAATACTATGAAAGCGAGATGCTTACTGCCGGATTCATCTACTGCTCATGTGAAGTCTCGTATCTCGATGCACTAAGAGTTCCCATCATCGAGAATACCCCATAGCCATGGTCAAGTAAGTACCCCAATTCTGCAGGCACGGCGTTCAAGTTTATGTTGGGGTGAAAGTGTTCGCTTGTCGGACGGCCTTTTTTATACTAACCCGATGAAAGGCGTGTCTTGAGAGAGGGCAAAGACTCAGACGGAGGTGCGTTTGATTGTGTTATATCTGTATGAACTCACAGATTTTATCTCGGCAATTAGTGTCTTGATTGTCTTTTTGAGATAGGGGTCAAGACGAAGCTTGCAGGTATTCCAACCGTCTTGAACGATTGAAGACTAAATCCGAAAATCAGTTCCAAAAATATTTTATTTCTACAAGGCGAGCCGATGCTCGAGGGACCCGGATCAGCGCTACTCGTATAATCTATCACGTCTTCCATCATGTGGCTGCAATACGCGATCAGTCACATCATGCGACGAGTCACGAAAGTGCGTCACGCGTCAGTCTTGAATCAACCTTTGACCGTCACCAACCGCACGTTCGAGTCAGAAGGTCCACTCACTTTATGGCACATTTCTCTGGTGGCATAATTCACAATGAAAACAACATACCAAGCTCTTCCATGCTGATGACTCCCCCTCCAATTTCGACATACCCAAACCTTCCCGTGTCATCAGAGGAATTAGACGTCGCCAGCAAGACAAGGAGACCGCTAGGCGCTAAAGAATCTTCTGATTGTAGACGGTATGTTGAATGACTCACTCCCAATTATCCACTGACTCGATGGTTCAGTGTTCTAACACAAGGTGTGCCGGGTCATTGAGATGTTCTGTAATTAGCTCATCACGACGATGATCTATATGCAGTGTTCGGTCATTCGAACTATAAAGGGAAGCAGAAGGAAATCGTCGAGGCAGCATATTGCGGTGAGTGGACTTGCAGGCCCATAAAGTCATATATGCTGAAAAGTGACCGTCTGCTACAGCGGCCGATGTTCTGGTCGTGGCTCCTACCGGAATGGGGAAGGTATGTCGTCCCTGGAATAACTTGAATGTACGACTGTAACAATGCTCCACAGAGTCTCTGCTTCCAAGTTCCTGCGATAGCAGACAAAGTAAGCAGGCCTTCACTATATGCTGAACTCACAAGTAACATTTTCCAGAGGGGTCTCACAGTCGTAGTCTCGCCGCTTCTAGGTTCGTCTCTTACAATATAGGGTATCTCTGCTCTACTAACTCCCAAAAGCCTTAATGCAGAACCGTAAGCGCCTTTTTCTCTGGTCTCTTCGATATTGGTGATGCTACGTTGCAGTTACAAGAAATCCAAAACCTCCGTCTCAAAGGCATTGAGGTTGCGTCTTTGTCCTCTCAGATATCTCGCCAAGAGCAGGATCAGGTATGGGACACTTATTTCTGGAAGTTCTAGACTCAAAATTACACTCATCTAGATAACGACACATCTAAAATTGTACGACGTTACAATAAAACTGTTGTACAGTGAGTTCCTACTCGAAGAGTATTTTTATTTTGACAATTTATACTATGCTCTAGTCACACCGGAAAGGCTCTGCAATAAAGATTTTCTTGAATTGCTCGATGTAGTCCACGAAAACCACAATCTCAACCGCCTAGTTGTCGATGAGGCGAGTGATCTCGCCATTACCATCTCAGCTGAACTGACTTCTTTCGCTAGGCACATTGTATCTCAGTAAGAAGCTCGACTGGTCCGAGCGCCAACATTAATCTTTTGAGCAGGAATGGGGGCACGACTTCAGATCAGATTACCGCAAACTTGGGAAGATTCGAGAGCGATATCCCGATGTACCCATTATGGCTCTTACGGCTACTGCGACAGCTGCGTGCGTTCCCTGAGTTTTCGAAACCTGTTATACCAGTATTCAAGTAAATGACTCTAGGGTTCAACGAGACATGATCAAGAGCTTAAAGCTGGATGAAGCCAAGCTGTTCGTCGCTCTGCATCCTTTCAATAGGTCCAACCTATTCTATGAGGTATGCCGCGAGCATACGTATTTGTCAACAAAAGACTAACGATTTTGCACAGATTAGATACCTCTCGAACCCCAAAAGTGAGACCCAGATGCCTGAAGTATCGGACTATATCAAAGGCCTCTACGAACGACGGGGTAGAGCTTCATCAGGCATTATATATTGTCGGCTTCGCAAGAAATGCGATGAAGTTGCCGAGTATCTTCGTCTTCATGGGCTGAATGCACGGCCGTACCATCGCGGTGTACCGTAGGTCATAGATCACTTGGGGTAACTAGCAATTTACGTGAAGCTCGCATCAGGGCAGCAACGCTGGAGAAGACTATGAAGAGCTGGACAGAAGGCAACGCTGGCGAGGGTGGCACTGTCGATGTCGTAAGTTATGTTCAAAGCTTTCTTGCCCATACGCCTCGTTGACGCCTAGCCTATATCTTCAAGGTTGTGGCTACAATCGCTTTTGGTCTAGGAATTGATAAGGGCGATGTGAGGTGCGCAACCCGCTTGCGAAGGCGGTAGAATCTGAACATGATAGCTAGATATGTCATTCATTATGACATGCCTAAGAGTTTCGAAGGTCGGCATTTTTGACGGCAGGCGTGATGACTGACTGGACATACCGCAGGTTATTATCAAGAAACTGGCCGAGCAGGCCGCGATGGGCATGTGCGTAGGACGTTGTGAACCTCATTACCAAACTCTGATTCTTTCAATAGCCGTCAAAGTGCATTCTATACTACTGTAAGTCAATCTGCATTTAGTCGACGCTCCTATGAACATGCAAGAATTGTGATAGCTCGGGAGGATGTTCTTGAGGTGAAGAGATTTGTTCGTACCTCTGATCCAAGTCGAAACCGCGACGACGACGACGAACCCACCCCGACGCAAAGGGCCTCGGGAAGTCTTGATTCTGTGAGTTTGATATTTCAAAATTCAAATCGGCATGAAACTAACCCTATTTCCTCACAGCTCATTAAATTTGCTGAGACCCCTACCGTCTGTCGGCATGTGGTGAGATGCTTTTCGTTCCTTCTCGATGGATCTTCTTACCAGCTTTTTGACAGTCAATTTGCCGTTATTTCGGTGAGCCCATCGACGATAAGGACAAATATATCGTTGAGAAATACTGTAACCGGATGTGTGACGTATGCCTATATTCCCTTGCGGGCATGCGATGAGTATATCTGACGCAAACTAGGTCTGCAGATATCCGGACAAAACACAAGCTCGAATCAAGAAACTGTCCACCAGAGAAGATGCCGCGTTGAACACGCCTTCTTGGACGACATCTAAAGGCAACTCTGCGGCTCAAGGTCAAGTAAATCCATCGTCCAACGATTGGCGCAGTCGGCAACAAGCATTTCCATCTCGTGGGTCTCTAGGAGTTCAGAAACGTGCCGGATCAGACGACCAGCGACAAAGCGTTGTCGCGAAGAAGGCGAAAGTGGCGTTGGCGCCTATGCTAGGTTGGCGCACACCATCAAGGTTCCCTCATTAACTAACATGAAATCAAGTGACGAAACCATTCGGATCCGCATCTGGGTTGTCAAAGCCTTTCCGACCGCCAACCTTCGTGCAGAGGTCGACGAAGCATACGACTCCGATACGACCTCCTGCATTACACATATCTGCTCCTATTGACCATCAAATTTTGAAGGCGGTTTCTGAGACTTCAAACCGTTTAAAGTTATCCGAAGATGAGGGCGAACCACCCGATGAACGAGAGTGTATGGCAGTTTTTATCCTGTTATAATTTCCCACTCAATCGGTATTCACAGCCTCGCCAGTCAATGTCCCGGATGTCGACGTGCCTTGGCAACCTGAACACTCCGGGAAAGCATCAGTGAGACGCCTTTTCATCTCGATCTCCATTGAGGTCACTCACTTCTCACCTTAGTACACTGATCGTCGTAAAGCCTTGGAATCTCTGCGAGGTAGCCTCCACAAAATTCTTATTTTAGGGGTTGCAGCGGACGAGGCTTGGGAGAAGATACACAGCAAAGTACTCGATGATAGCAGACGGTTCGTGGTCTTTACACCAAGTTCGACAACTTACGGAGCTCTCCTTACAGCAATGAAGTTATCTTCTTGGTCGCCGCCGACCTAGAGGCTTCTGCGCTCCTTATGTCTAGTACCTTCAAAGGGTACAATGACCGTGTCGAGTTAAATCGAGACAACGTCAAAGCACTCTCTAATCTGAGTCTATGGGATAGTGATGATCCAGAATTCGAAGACTCTCAAGAGATCATTCAGATTCTTCGGCAAATGTCATTACCCTCCAAGTGAGGGTAAAATAAGTGTGCGGTAGCGCTATGTGGCATGATCGGGAGAGGACTTCCTCTTACACTTGTATATTCCATATATGTACGCCTTCTTCCTTTCTTTCCATCATGTCGAGTAGTTTAGGGCGTCCTGATCCTGCGACCATGCTGAAGATAGCTGAACTACCGGCAAAAGTTTTACCTTGATAGATCTTTCAGTAAGGGAGGACGAAGAGGAATTAATTGGTCGCTCACCATTCTCCTCTCCACTCCGATTGCAAATGACCACAACCGTCTCATCTCCACGTTGTTCGCTGTCTGCTTTGGAATCAGGTTGGTCTTCAGAGGTGTCAGCTTCTGATGCGGAGCCTTCGCTTCCATCGGTCCAAAGAGGTCGCAATCGCGCTGCCCAGTAGTTCAACGTCGACCAATCATTGACCTCCTCGGTCTCCTTCCCAGAATCTAGCCAGGCATTTAGCAAAATCAATAGATTCGCCTTCTTGGAAATACAATAATCTGCGATTTCATATGGGCCTTCGGCTAGTCTCCATTCAGGGATTTGAGGATTGAGATCCATGCAGATCCCAAGGCCCATAGTCCGGAGAGGCGAAGGGAGCGAAAAGGTTGCGAAGCCGTCACCTGCGGTGCCATCAGGAAGTAGTCCATACATTCTTTGAGTAGAAGTTTTACCAGCTTTGGCCCAAGTCTTATCCGTTTCGAACAGGTGCGTCTTCCGATAACCACCAACCCACTCTCCGTCTGGGCCGTACATGGCGGCACTGTTGGCACCTACTGTCTTTGTTTCGGAGGAGCTTTCAACCTCTGGGCTGCCATCTTCGTCGAAGCTTTCTGTTTGCAATTCTTCATCTGTAAGACGCTCAGGGTAACCTGCAATGACGTAGCATTCTAGCTTCTTCGCAAGTTCTGAGCAGAGCTGGGAAGTCACTCCAGTTCGAGGTAGTTCGAGGTATGGAGTGATGGCAGCCGCATTCTCAAAGACATATCCTTGGAGAAATTTTGTTATCAGAAGTTTGAACGTTACATTTGGAAAGAGGGATACCCGTAAACGCCATCTCGGGGAAGCATAGCAGATCCAGAGATTTTGGTTGGATCCTATCCGCAATATTAGACGATTCTGGGTGTGCTAGCAGCAAGGATGCAAAACTTTTTGCAAAGTTCTCGTGCTCTAGCCAAATTAGCTTGGACTTGACCTATCTAAGGTGGCGCATCGTGGGTTAAATTCCATTCGACAGCTGTTGTGGATGCCCAACCTTGGGTGAGAATTGCAGTACACCAATGCGAAGATTGACGATAGGCTTGGGCATGACGTTGTGAGATAGATTTTCGAGATTACTACCGCGACGGCGGTTTTGAGGACTTCTAGTGAATACTAATGAGGTATGGTTGAGTTATGTGTTCAAGCATCAAGTTCACTGGGAATGTTCATGGTTGCCCCCCCCAATGTAGTAACAATCGGTCCGTGCATCCGGTATCATCTCTAAGACTCCTAAGTAGTGAATTACATGTACTTACATCGGAATGGTATGTGTTGCAGACCTTTAGCACCTGCTACATTTGACGATGGAACTGAACGGCGAGGAAATAGAATGGTGTAAAGTGCTACCTCACTGGTCTCCCTCGCCATCATCATCGCATCGTTTGCACATTCGGGCCTACCAATCGTTGGATGGTATTATATGGATGAAAGAAACTATTTAATTCCCATCGCATTACATATAATGTTTTTATGCGGAGGTGACTTGGGATCCTTCCTCTTTGACCCCTGCCTCTGCTCCACTTCCTAACCTCTCTTTATCGATATCACCATCCGTAAGACCACTAGCACTCGATTCCTCCTTGGCATCATCCACCTTCACGCCAGTAGACGCCACAGGTGCAGGCATGAGACACGCAAAGGTAAGATAAGATGTATGACCTCTAACTTCAGGTAGAGCTTTGGAGACGTCTATCTTCTGCGGTTGCGCCGACGCCGAGGACGCAGGGAGTGTAGCAGTTGTCGAGTTTGATATCGATGATGGCACCGGTTTCGATAGAGGCGTGGGCGTAGGATTTGAAATCGATGTCGAGTTGGTTGTAGATGCAGAGTTTTCAGCTGCTAACAAGTCGAGTGTTATTGGAACACGAGAAGATGACGGAAGCTCATCAGGGAAATCTACGTCCATCTCGTATTCACCATCCTCGTCGAGGTCCTGGTCCTGGTCCTGATCTTGCTCTACTTCGTCCTCCTCCGTCCTCGCCTTCTTTTCCACTACGCCAACACCCTCATCCACCTCGTCTGTCCCTTCCCCATCCTGAGTACCAGCATCCTCCACATCCACTTCCTCTCTCTTCCTCTTCCCCTCCCCAGCGGCCCTCACTTCCAATGCTTTAACCCGATTGGCCTCAATCTGCCTCCTTCGCTTCTCTTCCCTCCGCACCTCGCTCTTCTTGATCTTATCCGCCACCACGCCAATCGGCTGGAGTTGGGGTACCTGGAAGACTTCGATTGGCCGGAGAAGGGTTTCGTATGTCGAAATTTCTGAGGGTTAACATGGGCGTTAGCATTAATGATATATCAGAGGTGACGAAGGCACGCGGAAGGGAAGAATGGAGAAATCGAACATACCCGTAAAACCAACCTCATTCAGCGCATTCACGGTCCGTAGAACCTGCTCCATACACGGGCTGAAGCAGCATATCCGGGTAATGCGGTCTTTCTGCTCGACAGGGTCATAATGAAACGCGAAGTGGCCGTTACGGATCCGCCAGATGAGGCATTGAAAGGGAGTTTGGAGATTGAGATTCGAAATTAGGTTGAGAGTCCATCCACTCATTGTCCGAAGCAGGCGGACATTAAAGGAGGTCGGTGATGGTGGCGCGAGGTAATAAGACGAGCGTGTAGTGGTTATAGTCCACGTACGGCCAGTGGTACAGCCCAAATCGATTGAGATTCCATTTGATCCCAAAGTATCAAAGCGAGATTGGATACCACGCACAGATCCAGTGCAGGTACAAAGCACGAGGATGTGTCAACGGTAGAGTAGAACAAGCATCCAAGTGAGAAGTGGGCGCGCATCGACGTGGGTGGTAGAATGACATTCAGCACAAGTGGACAACGACGAGTTGCGAGTCAGATCGTCAGATTGGGGTCATTGTCGGCATAGCAGTTAAGAGATCCCAAGTGCAATCGCGGGACGAATGGAAATTGACATAAGGGTCAGAGACGAGGCACGAGGTGGTGTCAATGTTAAAACAAAGTTGGATGAGAACGAGATTCAAGCCGTAGGATCGTATCGAGTGACGAGAATGGTAATCGCCATAAGCGTGGCGAGGTGTAAATGACCACGGTATCAGGGGTTGAGGTAGATTGAAGTATGGCAGAGAGGGGCGGCGGAGATGTTTGTTATCCACAATGAGACGAGATTGGCCAGTATGTTTTTTGTCGTCGTTACGATCACGAGTGGACGGTGTCGAATTTCATTGGTGCAAGTGCAGGCGTCGTTATTGTCGTCGTGTCAAGTAAGGTGGGCCATGTTCGGTGGTTGCGTTTAGATTCGAGGGTAGTGGCAAACCGTGGGGAGGAAACATGTATAAAAAGAAAGAGAAGCATAGATTAGCTTTGGATGTTCAACGGTCATACCAATCTTGAACCAGGAGGAAGAGCGGCGAAGTGAATTAAAATAAGAGCACTAAAATTGGAAGGGCGACAATCTCTTTCAGCATTTTGTGGGCGCACACAAAACGTAAGAAACCAGATGCAAAGCACCAATCTCGTGCGTTCGGACAATCTACTGCGACCTCAAGAAGCGAAGAATGGCAAATAAAATGCCAAAAGAAGGAAAAGGAATTTAAGCATGTCAGATGAAAGGAGAAATGCCAAAAATGCCAAAACGACGAGTAGATTCCGTGCGTGTAGGTGCAACGCAGCACACCTAAAGCTCGAGCCAAACCAAGTATGGGGTTTATCAAGCACTGCACATTACGCATTACACCTCCATCATGCGGCCGCTGCGATCGCTCGAAAAGCGAGAACCTGCAAGCTGAACGCTGAACGCCAAAAGTAGGAATGTCAATCTCGTATGGGGTCTATCAAGCACCGCAGGCCGTTGCGTGGCTCGGCATAGCGTAGCACATAACACATAGCCGCCCGGTGTGCTTTACATGGGAGGTGCGATTACCTCTCACCTCCTCCCCTTCCCCTTGGTATTGGGTATGTACATAGAACGTAGGCACTGCATGTTCTGCAGGTGAAACCGGAAGGATCGGAATAAAATGCAAGAATCGTGTTTTTTTAAAAAATAAAAAATATGAACGACCAAACGATCGCACGACGAGAAAGCGCAAGAAATGGGAGAGAAAGATCATGAGAGCAATAAACGCACCCTCAACGCCTTCTTTGCATGTTCAACCGCATCCCAAGGGGCTGGTAGATCGAGGAATACTATATGAAGATTCGGTTAGGTCATGAGGATAGAAAACGAAGAACTGAGGCAATTCAAGAGAACGTAAAGACACAAAGAGGGATGGGATTGAATCCGATAGCGATAGGAAGGGAAAGGGAGAGGAACAAAAGGGAAAGAAACATAAATCATGAACACATACCGGCATCCGCCTCGTCAACCACCGTAAAGCCATCTTTACACACATTCCGATGCTGGATCGTGACGATCGAAGACATGCCGTGTTGTGCGAATTCTTCTCTACGGGGGGAGGTTCAGTAAATTGTGAGACTGGGATAAATGGTAGATTAGAAAAGTGATTATGTCAAGTGGGACTGGGACCGGGAAATAGGGTTGGCAAAGATAAAGAGCATTCGTTTGATACTTGAAAATCGAAAATCACGTCCACCAAAGAACCAAGAAATTCGTCCTCGTTTTCGCTGTCCCAAACGCAAAGAAAGGCATCTCCCCCATTTGATAAATTTCAACCCAACCAACTCAAAAATAAGAAATTCTATAATAGAAAAAAGAGAGGACGTACTTTGCTTTTAGATACCTCGCCTCGTGGAACTCGTAGGACCATAACCGGCCTGTGGGCCCGACGGTACGTGTTACGGAGTGGGAGAATGAGCCGGAGCCTGTGCCTATTAGGATGGGATCCCAGTGTCAGATTTGAGTTGAACATGAGTGCCCGGCGAGCAATAAATTGGGTAGGATGTAGGACGTAGATGTGTGCAATGGAATGGTGAGATAAGATGCCACCACGCAAAAACCAAGTAGGGTAATGAGAATAAACTTTTCAGTCAGCTCGAGTAAGGTTTATAGCTGGGATCTCAATGGTACTGACCTATAATAATGAGATTCAGATCCGAGTTCAAAGTGAGGCGAAGGAATCAGAGCCAAAGTCGGATCCATTCATGACCAAATGCACAAGATCTAGCCTCGGACAACAACGTACCTGCTTCAACGACGCGACTCCCAGGTCTTATGGCCAACCACGCGCTGACGAACGCGATATCAGCCAGATAGAGGATCTGGGTGCGGTGTGGGAGGGCAAGGGTCCATAGTTCAGGTGTGGGGCGGAGGACATGGACGAAGCCTCTGTTCGAGTTACCCGCGCCGCCATCTTTCGCCTCTTTGCCTTTCCCTTTGCCGCCACCTCTCCCCCTAGCACCCCTCCCCTTCCCCTTATCCTTCACACCACCGCTCCCATCCTCCCCCCGTCCCTTCCCAGTCCCCGCTGCAGCAACCTTACTCCCATACGGTACCCCAACAAAATCCGCATGCCTGAAATTTCCGAATTTCGTGTTGAGGTCTTTTCCGGGTGTGATGAGGAGGGGCATGAGGTTGTCCCGGGTGAGGTAGATGATGACTGTGTCGCCTGGGGCGATGAGGCGGGATGTGGACCACATTTTTTTTTTGGTTGCAACTTGAGACTGTGTCAAGTTAACGAGTCTCTGTGTCTGAATCCTATTGTGTCGTGCCGCGGTATGTCAACGTACGCGTATAGCAAAGAGCAGCAGCAGTTGATCGGCGTCAGAAGCCACCCCCGAATCTTCAATGCAATCTTCATCCCGCTCGCAGTCGCGTGCTTTCGTCGCACGCCTCTCGTTCATCAAAATTTTGTTTCCCTACCCACAGGCGGATATATCATATTGCTGTTCTTGTGACGTACTACGGTTTTGAATCATTGTTTAACTTGTATACCTGGTGCAGAATATTTACACAGGTTGGAATTCTAATCCTAAGAAAGGTAGGGCTGCGTATATAATTCCACCTTGGGCATAAAATTGGGTAATTTACGGGGCAAAAATTCTGGCAGTGTAAATAATGTAATATTTTGGGTAAATTACAAAAATTTCCCCAGTGCATCTGATCGGTTTGGGGAGACACGCAAGCGCTCTAGTACCGTTCAAAGTACGATAAAACATGGTAATATGGACCTAGGACCACTCTCTCAGCTCACTAAAGCTACCAATGTCTTCCTCGATGACCTCCAACAGCGGCTTTGCCAGGGTTAGCCTCCCCCTTCAACTGACGATGCCGGGCCGTCTGCCAGCAGTTCTTCAATTTCAGCAGCGGCAAAATTAACCTCACTGTCAACATTCACTTCGGGGAGCGAGTCATCCGGAGGGGTGGTTGTCACTTTCTCTTTGGACAATGGGGAAGTTTGGGGGTTATCAGGCGTTACATAGATTCATGATAATTGGGGTCCTTGTCGCGTTCATCATCATCAGTGCCTCGAAGAAGACGCTTGGTATCAAAGAAACGGAGAACGAGGCGACGATGGGCGCAGCGCCGCCTGGTCTATAACTACTATCAGCATCTGTCTGCGGGTGAACTGAACAGTTGCATGGCGGAAGAACTGCACGTTGCAAGCTAGCCGCGCTTATTAAAACATTGGACAACTTCAAGGAAATTTGGTTTGCTTATTAGAAATTATATACATATAAATACATGCTCTAAAATTCGACTAGTATTTTATGTGTAACTTACAGTAAGTTACGCCTGTAATATACACTTTGCATATAATCGCCGATTAGATACGCAGCCCTAAAGAAAGGAACGCCGATGGATTGGAGTGTCGTGCACGTGACACTCTCTGCTTCGTACCACCACCATCCAATTGAATTCAAATTGCAATCGACAGTGGTGATATTCCCTCCTGCCCGTCGCAGCTCGTCTCAAATGGATGACATGGGCTAGAGAGCACTGTCATGCTTTTGCCCACATGCTAGCTAGCTGTAGCTACACCACTCAACATCGCACCGGTACCTGCAATCTATATGTTACATAGAATATTTGCAGCCAGATCTTGGCAGACACTGAATTAGTTTGTTCAACCCCAACCAATTATGGCCACTATGAGGAAATCGCGCAGAAAACTGTTCCTGCCCACCCGGCGGCTCAGTTTGCTCCACGTTCGAACTGAAGTCCAGCCCAACCTCAACTCGTAGTGGTCTTGGCTCGGCGTATGTAAATCTACGGTAAAGGCTATTTCAAACTCAGCATCGTTTCCGGCCTTCCTTTCTCCTTTTCCGCAGGTGCTACCTTCCAAGAAATTCTGCTCACCTGCTCATTTATTTAATCTAATCCCACTTTTGCATTGTTTCTCTAACCATGCTGAGAGCACCATTTCGTTCAATACAGGCAAGGGTGGGAAGGATAGTAGGCAGGACAGAGGCTCGCCTAACTGCTGTTCATGGTGCGCAGAATCTGTATCGCGAGGCTTCAAAAGGTATTGCAACGGCCTATGTCCCAGGTGACGGACACGGAATTTCCGTTAGACCGTCTATGCTAGATTGTTCAGTAACTTCGTCAGCACCCGGCACCTATCTCAAGGAGCTTGAGATGGCTGGAATGGTTGACAATCCAGAATATTCTTACAATCTAGTTTCGGTCGATGAGCGGCTCAACATGCTCAGGGAGCGCGAGCGTCGCTGGACGAACCTCGACTGGGTGTGGGAGGCCACGCTGGCCATGCCCACCAATACTTCCGACCCAAGCTATGCTCACGGCGGAGCAATGTACCTCAACATTGAGGATCCCAAGCAGAACATCATTGGATTACTCTTGACCCGTTTACCTTCAAAGGCAACGGAGGATATCAAATGGACAGAGATCAGCTTGGGGAAAACTATCTTGATGTCAATGCTCGCTATCGAGGAACATGATCTACTTGTCTGTCTTACCTCGTGCGCTCAATAACCCTCCATTCATGTATTACGTCGAACTAACAACGGCCTTCTTCAGCACACCACATGTGGTGGAGTCTGGTCACCCTTCTGTGCTGATACAAGCACACCTCATGCAACACTCCACTCGTCTGCCACATCCACTCGCATCCACGCCCGTTTTAGATATCTGCATCAAGGCCCGCCTGAGGTCAACGCTGCCATAGGTTGTGATAATCTTGCCATAGTGACTTCTACCGCGTACTTCTGGGAGGGAGATTTGAGCGTATGGAATTGGAAGACGGGCGTGAAGATAGGGGATGTGCATGTCCCAGAACCACGACTCGGACTCTTTTCCTCGGGGAAGACTTACTTCTTAACGGAAATCAAACCAACATGTCTCTGGATATTTATCGCATCTCGGTGATGGAAGGAAACGAAATCGGAATCAACCGCGTACGCTTGGTTCATAGCTTTGGCCTCCAGCAGATCAATGAGGATGACTACGAAACGATAGAAGTCAACTGTCGTCCGCAGCACTCTTTTCCATTGACATCGACCCCAAGATCACACCGGCCGTTTACAGGCGACCCTCTCAATGCCATTTTGCCCATTGAGGTAGTCATTCGGAGGGCACACTAGGGCGCCGCACGGTTTATGACATTCACCTTCATTATACATCACCGCACGCTCCTGGATCTAACACTTGAGGCGTTGGACTCTCCTATCCAAGAATTTTCGGAGATTGGAAGTCTTCCATGGGATGTATGGGGTCGCAACTCGACGCGGATGCTCGCTGACGACTCGACAACTGACGATTGCTCAACTACATCTAGTGGGACGCGGTTTATTTTGCTGCAGGGACCCCAGCTTGAGGTACTAGATTTTGCGTGTTACAAAACAAACCCGCCGACGATGTAGAGAGGGGACAACAGACCTGATGCCAAAGGTGTTCCAGTGCACTTGGTCGGTACTGAGAGTATCTATCCGGTCGGAGCAGGCCCTTTTACCCAGGACGTTCGGACAAATTTGCCTTATGTATCGAGTAGGCGATTAGTGGGACTTGAGGACAGACTTTGGGAGGGCGTCTTCATGGACGACGAGAGAATCGTGGGCTTCACAAGCAGTGCTATTCATATTTTGCACCTCCAACCCTAGTGGTTTGTTTATGAGAGAAATTTCCAGCATCTGCAACATGTTTTCTGCATTAGTTGTGAGTACCCTTGGAATATGTTGCCGAGGCCTGAGGACCCCCATGTTTGCCCAGAGCAGACGACGAATGCTCGCTTCGGTCGGCCTTGCTTCTAATACAGGCCTGTTTTTCCATGGGTGATTACCTTCAACTTGCACAAGTCTTAAATAACCCGCAGGTTGTACTGCACGACGTTGAACCTTGCCTGAAGTAACCACACCCAGTATCTATTCGAGATACTAGATTTGCTTGTTTACTATTCTTACGCATTGTACATGTCTCGCATAGTATAGATGCCGTGGACATGTTCCTTATTCTTTATCAGTTCACGCAGCATCCCACCTACATAGATCCAGTGCAGATTCAAAGCACGAGGGTGTGTCAACAGTAAAGTAGAACAGGCATTCAAGTGGGAATTGGGCGCGCATCGACGGGGAAGGAGTACAGGTGGTAGTATGTCATTCAGCACAAGTGGTAATGACGAGATGAGGGGCGTCCGATCATTAGATTGGATTGAGGCCATTGTTGGCGGCGTAGCAGTTAAGAGATCCCGATCCTACTCACGGGACGAGGAATTCTAAAAAAGTCATAAAGATCAGAGACGATGCACGAGGTAGGTGTGAATGTCAAGACAAGGTTGGACGAGAACCAGATTCAAGCCAGTAGGGTCGCATCGAGTGACGAAAATGGTAATCGTTATGTTCAATGGTTGCGTTCAGATTCGGGGGTGGCAGCAAATCGTGAGGGAGGAAACATGTATAAAAAGAAAGAGAAGCATAGATTAGCTTTGGGTGTTCAAAGGTCATGCCAATCTTGAACCAGGAGGAAGAGCGGGGAAGCAAAATTTGAACGAGAGCACTGAATTTGGAAGGGCGACGATCACTTTCAGCATTTTGTGGGCGCAACAAGGTTGGTGATGACTGCATTTGAAAGTAGCCATCGATCTTGGGAGAGAAAAGCGGTACCAAAATGCAAAGAACAAGATTATCAGATACACCACGAGCCAGATGCAGAGCACAAATTCTCGAGCATTCGAAAACGAGTATACAATCGGCGCGTAGTGTGTGGTGGGTAGGCTTTTTGAACCAGGGGCCACATGTAGGCATGTTAGGCCTTGAGCTATACGCGCAGGCAATCTACTGTGACCTTGAGAAGCGAAAAACGGCAAGCCGAATGCCAAAAGAAGGAAAAAGGAATTCAAGCATGTCAGATGAGAGGAGAAATGCCAAAAATGCAGAAACGACGGGTAGATCCCTATGGGGTTTATAAAGCACTCCGCATTACGCACCACTCCATCCTGCGACCGTTGCGATCGCTCGAAAAGCGACAACCTCTAAGCTGAATGTTAAACGCCGAAAGTATGAATGCCAATCTCGAGCTATCCAAGTATGGGATCTACAGGGCCGGGGAAAGAGAAAGAGTATTCGCTTGATACTCGAAAATCGAAAATCAGGTCCATCAATGAACCAAGAATTTTGTCCTCGTCGTCTTTGCTGTATCCCTGTGATAATTTCAACCCAAACAACTCGACAAAAAGGAGAAAGAAACGTACTTTACTTTCAGATAACTCGCCTCGTGGAACTCGTAGGACTATAACCGGCCTGTGTGCCCGACGGTATGTGTTACGGAGTGGGAGAATGAGCCTTGCCTGTTGGGATGAGATTCAGATTTGAGTTGCATGAGTGCCCGGCGAGCAATGAATTGGGTAGGATGTAGGATGTAGGATGTAGGTGCGTGCAACAGAATGGAATGGAATGGTGTGGTAAGACGCCCATCCAAAGAAAGTTGAAGAATAAACTTTTCAGTTAGCTCGAGCAAGATTTGTAGCTGGGATCTCAATGTTACTGACCTATAGTAATGAGATTCAGATCCGAGAGGCGAAGGAATGAGAACCAAAGTCAAATCCATTCATGACCAAGTGCACGAGATCTAGCGTACCTGCTTCGGCGACGCGACTCCCAGGTCTTACGCCCAACCACGCGCTGACGAACGCGATATCAGCCGCATAGAGGATCTGAGTGCGGTATGGGAGGGCTAAGGTCCATAGTTCAGGTGTGGGGCGGAGGACATGGACGAAGCCTCTGTTCAAGTTACGCGCGCCGTCCTGTGTAAGGTAGATGATGACTGTATCGCCTGGGGCGATGAGGTGGGATGTAGACCACATTTTTTTGGTTGTAACTTGTCAAGTTACCGAGTCTCTGTCCGACTCCAAGTTGCCGTATCTGAATCCTATCGTGTCGTGCCGCGGTATGTCAACGCACAAACAGGAAGAGAGCAGCCAGCAGTTGATCGGAGTCAGAACCCACCCACCGAATCTTCGATGCAATCGGAAAGATGAAATCTGGCAGGCGCCCAGTGGCAGCAAGGTTCACACGCCCCCGTCGTTCAGGGTCGTGTCCCCAGGCCCTCAAATAAACGCCCTTTGCTTTCATCTTCATCGTCATTCCTCCCTGTCATTCTCAAGATCCCATCCGCTCCTCCCTCTCTCTGTGCATATTTTACTCACTCCACCCCTCTCCAGCCCCAAGTCACTCATAACCCAGCAGGCCCAGGTGGCCAGACGACGTCGACGTCGATGAACATACCCACTCCTTGCGTTTCTTTCAGTGAGTCCACTGGTCATACATTCCTTTCTTTGTGACGCCTCTAAAAAATTTCTCATCCCTCACTCCCTTTTTCGTCCTCTTTTTTCCCCACCCACTTTTCAACACAGTCGGAATCGTCGATTTTTCACAAAATGTACGTGCCTCCGTTTTTTTACCCAGGCTCTCTAGTACATTGGGAAAATCTGACGACAACTCTCCTCTAAATTATTCAGGCGAAATGGCTCTACATGACAGACTCGGTGACTGAGCTCCTCGGTGCATTCCCATTCCCACATGTCCCCTCCCATCCAATCACTCACCCACCTTCACAGGCTACGAACCCCACGAACTAATCGGACGTCCCTCCCTCGAGCTCGTCCATCCAGACGAGTTCCCGCGCGTGAAGCAGCTTCATTAGTATGTATCCTCCTCCTACTGTTTTTCTTCCTGGCTTGTATCGTCAAGGTTTTCGCCCCCTTGCCTTTCACCCTCGCGTTCGAGCTTCATGCCCCATCCCTGGCTTCGTTCCGCACTCGTCGTAACGAACGCCTGAACGGGATAAGCCTGGGGGGATATCGATG
>Ga0247741_1000629_pt1 | contig 19519 bp, 15 predicted proteins | sample UWRJL213509R2_FD_180945 | JGI IMG/M metagenome (GOLD analysis project Ga0247741, IMG submission 180945) | Plant litter microbial communities from Arlington Agricultural Research Station in Wisconsin, United States - UWRJ-L213-509R-2 | ecosystem: Environmental > Terrestrial > Plant litter >... | reverse complement strand
TCTCTCTGCGACCGTCCTCTAACCTTTGCGACGGCGTTGTGTGCCTCACAGGCACGTCCAGGCTCTGCAACGGGGACACGTCTTGTCGACATGGATCCGCCAGCCACGGAGGGAGACCATTTTCTCGAACCCGGACTGTGAGGTTTTGCGTCTGACCCTCACACCCCGCGCCGGTCCCGCCTCGCCGGCACGCCTGCCGGTATATCCGATAACGGGACAGGGTCAGTTTAGGGAAGGGTGGGGGGACGGGGAAAATCGGAGTGGAAATTTCACGTAAGCTGTTGATCCCGAACGGAAGCCGCACACGAAACATCCCTCATTCCTGTCCTTGTGACAGGAATCCAGCATGCCCAAGTCCCTGGGAATGGAAGACTCTCTCTTCACTCCAAAGGAAGTGCGTCATTCACGGCGCGGACGCGCCGTGGCTGGATCCCCGCCACAAGGGCGAGGATGAGGGAGGTGAGAGCGCAGGACGGTGGGGGAGAGGTGGCAGGCGGTGAAAGCGGCGCGTTGCGAAGCGTCCCGCAACGCTCCCCGTCACGCGCCGGCGAATCTCGCTTCCGCCAGATCGGCCTCGCGCACCAGCTTCTTCATCAGGTCTTCCGACAGCTTGCGGTTCTTGGCGAGGCGGAAGAACTCGGCGCGTTCGGCCTTGACGCCGGCAAGCCAGAGCTTGCGCTCGATCTCCTCGATACGGTGGGCGAGAGTGGCGTCGTCGCCGGTCTTGGAACGGCCGTCGATGCGCTGGCGGTAGATGTCCATCAGCCGGGCGCCGGCATCGGCGTAGAGGTTGGCGTCGGCACGGCCTTCGCCCATGTCATGCTGCAGCGCTTCGATCGCCTTGATGGCCGCTTCGGCGCCGCGGACACGGGCTTCGTCCTCCTCGCGCTGGTGCGAGGGTTCGGCGGGGATCTCGAGGTTCTTCAGCAGGAAGGGCAGGCCGATGCTGGCGGCGAGGAGCGAGACAATGATGACGCCAGCGGCGAGGAAGATGGCGAGGTCGCGACCGGGGAAGGGCGAGCCGTCGCCCATGGCGAGCGGCAGGGTAAGGACGCCGGCAAGGGTGATGGCACCGCGGGCACCGGCCAGCGACGTGGCGGCGACGAGACGCCAGCTCGGACGGGTGATCGCTATGCCGTTGCGGGCGGCGCGATAGAGCGTGAAACGCAGCGAGACCCAGACCCAGGCGAAGCGCAGCAGCCCGAGTGCGACGTTGATGGCGACGATATAGACGACCAGCCAGATCGGATGATAATGGCCGGTCTCGCGGACGATGTGGATGGCGCTGGAGGCAATCTGCGGCAGCTGTTCGCCGAGCAGTACGAAGATGACGCCGCTCATCGCAAACTGCACCGTGTCCCAGACGGCGGTGCGGCGCACGCGAGTGACGGCCGACGCCCGGCCGCTCTGCTCGCCGAAGCTCATGGTGATGCCGGCGGCGACGGCGGCGAGGATGCCGGAGCATTCGAGATGTTCGGCGATCAGATAGGCGGCGAACGGGATGAGCAGGCTGATCAGGATCTGCGATCCGGTCTCTTCGCCAAGGCGGCGGGTGAGGAAGCGCTGCAACTGCATGACCAGCCATGTGACGCCGACGCCGATCGCGATGCCGCCGACCGCCACCCAGAAGAAGGTGCCGACAGCATCGACCAGCGAAAACGTGCCGGTCAGCGCGGCGGCGACGGCAAAGCGCATGCAGACGAGGCCGGACGCGTCGTTGAGCAGCGATTCCCCCTCGAGAATGTGCATCAGCCGGTGCGGGATCGGCACGCGCGCGGCAATCGCCGAAACGGCGATCGGATCGGTGGGAGAGAGGATGGCAGCCAGCGCGAAGGCGACGGCGAGCGGCATCGACGGGATCATCAGGTGGATCAGCAGGCCGACGCCAAGCACGGTGAAGATGACGAGGCCGAGCGCGAGCTCGAGGATGACGCCCTTGTCGCGCAGCAGGCCTTCCTTGGGGATGCGCCAGCCATCGAGAAACAGCAGCGGCGGCAGGAACAGCAGGAAGAACAGGTCCGGATCGAGATTGACGCCGAGATCGGCGACGGAGGCGATCACGACGCCGAGCGCGATCTGCACGAGGGGCGGCGGAACCGGTATCGGCGAGAGCCTGGTGAGGGTTCCGCTCACGACCACCGCAAAGAGCAGGATCAACGAAACGCTGATGCTTTCCATGAAACGCCGATTCCTTCGCATTGCTTGCAGAAGGTCGTTTGTGCGGTTTTTTGGCCGTGGTGGCAACCGCACGGCGGCCGGTTTCGAGCTGCCTGCGACATTCTGGCTTAGGCGCGTGCGCTGCGGCCGACATAGGCTCTGTGCTGCGGCAAGTGTCTGAAAGATATGGATCCGCCCGCCCGAACAGGGTCTGCGGCTTTATCCAAACGGCCGTTGTGGCTCCCCCCGGCGGAGCCTTGTCAGGTCGTCTTGACGCTTGCTTGGATTCAGACGGACTGGATGTCGTCGCTGCCGGTTTCGGCGGCGGCGGATGCGCCGTAGGTGGTTTCGTAAGCGCGGATGGCTGTCTGCATGTCGGTCAGCACCTGTTCCAGCGGCGAGTCGTCGTCGCTGCCGGCGGTCTGAGCGACCGTGGCTGGATCGGCGGAGAGGAATTCGCTGGTCGTCAGCTTGCCGTCGCCGTTGGAATCCATCAGCGCCAGGATACCCTTGGGGCTGTTGCCATTGGTGCTGCTGTCGTCGCTGCCGTCATCGCTGGTGGCCGACTGCTGCAGCTGCAGCATCAGGGCGGCGATATCGGCGGCGATCTTCTGGGTGATGCTGGCGCTGTCGTCGCCGGTCGCCGCCGTCGAGGCTGTGGACTTGGTCGTAGAAGTCGAAGTGGCGTTGGCGGCTGCCAGTTCGTCGGCGGAAATGATGCCGTCGCCGTTCTTGTCGAGGCTGGAAATGTAGGAGGAAGCACTGCTGCTGCCCAGGGAAGATACGCTCGTCACTTGAAGCTCCTTTGCGAGTTCATCGTGAAACCCGCCTTTCATGGGCGGTCGCAAACGGGCTAAGATGATTTGCGCCCGGCGTCAAAACGGGAATGTTGTGATGAATTTCAACCCATTGACCGATCCGGGGAAAGCGGATTAACATTTCGTTTACGCTATTCTTGCTCAGGGCGATTCGTGGCTGTGGCTTGTCGCTCGCGTCATCCTCTGCTGAGGGTGAGGATCCTACTACATCTCCTGGAAAAATTTCCGCTACCGTTGCCCGAGAGGCACCGTCGGCAGATGCCAGGTACAAGGCTGAGCGTGGCGGCGCCGGTCGCACCACACGGCATGATCAAGGGCGGCAACCATATGTTTCTGCAGTGAAAACTCCACACGCGACGTCATCCTCGGGTTCGTTCGTCCCGAGGATCTAAGCACGTCGCCTGGAATGTCACGGTGCACCTGTTGTCTGAGGCTGCCCGTGAACACGCGCAGCCGGCGTTCCTTATTCATTCCTGTCGCCCGAGCATCTGCCGGCGAGAGCGCCCGCCGTCCGAGGATCGCGCCCGGGCCTCTTAATCGCCGTGGGTTTCGTGGAAGTCGGCCTGGCCGCGTTTCCAGTAGCCGGCGGCCTTGATCCAGGCCTTGGGGTGCTGGCGCTCGTCGACCATGACGACGCGCAGGCGCTTGGCGAGCAGCGTTTCGCAGGCGATCCAGACATAGCCGTCGCCCTCGGGCAGAGCGAGATCGCGCAGCAGCAGTTCGAGGCTGTCGGTGGTGCCGGCAGGTGCTGCGCCGCGGTGCAGCCAGACGGTCGAGACATCGGCCTTGCTCTCGAAGCGCTGCTCCTCCTCCGGGCCGGCGACCTCGGCAACGACGATTGCCTTGGCGGTTTCCGGCAGTTCCTCGAGGCGGCGGCCGATGGCCGGCAGCGCGGTTTCGTCGCCGACCAGCAGGTACCAGTCGAAATCGGTGGCGACGACGAAGGAGCCGCGCGGGCCGCCGAGGCCGAGCTTGTCGCCGGGCCTGGCGCTGACCGCCCATTCGGTGGCCGGGCCTGCCTCGTGCAGCGCGAAGTCGATATCGAGTTCGCCGCTGACCGGATCATAGCGGCGGGGGGTGTAGTCGCGCAGCGATGGGCGGTTTTCGGGATCGATCAGCAGCTTGCCATCGGGACCCATCTCCGGGAACGTCGGTTCCTGGCCCGGGCGGGGCACGAGGACCTTGACGTGGTCGTCGTGGCCGAGACTGACGAAGCCTTCCAGATCGACCCCTTCGAGGGTGACGCGCAGCATCTGCGGGGTCACGTGCGCGACACGGCGCACGGTCAGCACGCGGCGCTTCAGCTCATGGCGGACGCGTTCGATCAGGTGGCGTTTTTCTGACGTATCGGGGGCGGTGTTTACCGTCATGGTGGTTCCTTGAATGGAACCGAAATGCGTGAGACGCAGGCATGCCGCGCCGCTCGCACCCCGGTTCGGGTTCGATCAGCGCGTTGGTTGACGTTAACGCTTACGTGCGGCGCGCCAAAGGGCGCGCAGCAGATGTGATTTGTACCTAACCGCGCGGCGCGGGACTGGCAAGGCTAAAACATGATTTTTGAATGAAGGTTTTGTAATCTTTTGCCGGTCTTGCCGTTTTCGACGAAGTCTGCCTTGCTTCATCTCCCGCCATCAGCCGGAAGCCAGAGCCATGACCAAGCCGGGTCCAGACGAGAAGATCGACGCCACCTTCCGCAACGGCTCGTTGACGGCCGCCGGCATCATCCTCGGTTTTTCCCTCAACTTCATCAGCCACTGGGTTTCCAATCCCAACGACTGGAGCCGGATCGACATCCTGCCGATGCTGTTTTTGACGGTCGGGATCGGCATCCAGGTGAAGGTGTTCGCCGACCTTCTGGCACGGGATTCGCTCATCGCCGCCAAATACGACCGTTCGCGGCGGCTGTTCCTGATCGGACTCGGCATCGTCGCGGCTGGGATCGGGCTGGCGCTGGTGAATGATATATTGGGGTTGGGGAAGATGCCGATCTTGGGGTGAGGGATGGCGGCACAGGGCCAATCCTTTTCCAAGGCACAGACATGGTTCGGGACAAACAAGCGAGCGGGTTTTCACCCGCTCACCGCATTCATCATCGCATCATGTCCCGATGATCTTGTTGCAGGCCAGCGCGATTGCGGGGTTGCCCGCGACGGCCAGTACCAGGGACATGGCGATCAGGGATAGTGAGTAGCGTTTCATCGGCATCCTCCTATTCAAGCCCGCGACGGTGTCGTGCGGGAAGGCGCAGTATGCGGGAGGGGAAGCCATATCCGAAGTCACGAATGGGTGACATGCGGTTTCGCTGCCTATTACGCCTACGACACAGCCTCCACGAACCCGTCCAGCACGCGCTTCTCGCCTGCCCGGTCGAAGTCGATCGTCAGCTTGTTGCCTTCGATGCCCTTGATGTTGCCGTTGCCGAACTTCATGTGGAAGACGCGGTCGCCGAGCTTGAATTTCGAGGGCTGGGTGGCGGTGGATTTGGCCACCAGTTCGCCGTCGATGGTGCGGCCCTTGGGGCCGGCCTCGCCGTAGCCGATGCGCTCGACCGAGTGGCCGGAGCGCGAGCCCCAGTTGTCGCGGGTGGCGTCGTTGCGGTTTTGCTGGGCGCGTTTCCAGCCGGGGGTGGAGTAGCTGTTGGCAAAGGGTTCGGCCTTGTCGAAGCGTGACTGGCCGTAGCCGCCGCGGCCATAGCCGCCGTAGCTCTGCTCGACTTCGGCGACAGCGACATGGGCTTCGGGCAGTTCCTCGAGGAAGCGCGAGGGGATGGTCGATTGCCAGAGGCCGTGGATGCGGCGGTTGGAGACGAACCAGATGTGGCAGCGGCGCTTGGCGCGGGTGATGCCGACATAGGCGAGGCGGCGCTCCTCCTCGAGGCCGGCGCGGCCGGTCTCGTCGAGCGAGCGCTGGTGTGGAAACAGGCCTTCCTCCCAGCCGGGCAGGAAGACGGTCTCGAATTCCAGACCTTTTGCCGAGTGCAGCGTCATGATCGAGACGGCGTCGAGATTGGCGTCCTGCTCGACGTCCATGACCAGCGAGACGTGCTCGAGGAAGCCGCGCATCGACTCGAAGCTCTCCATCGAGCGCACGAGTTCCTTCAGGTTGTCGAGGCGCGTCGGGGCGTCGGCCGACTTGTCGTTCTTCCACATGTCGGTGTAGCCGGACTCTTCGAGGATCTGCTCGGCAAGTTCGGTATGTGAGGTGTTTTCAAGCCTTTCCTGCCATCTGCGGAACGATTGAATCACGTCGAACAGCGCCTTGCGCGCCTTCGGCTTCAACTCGTCGGTCTCGATCATGTCGGCGGCTGCCGCCAGCATCGGGATGTCGCGGGCGCGGGCGTAGTCGTGGAGCGCACGCACCGTGGTGTCGCCAAGGCCGCGCTTGGGGGTGTTGACGATGCGCTCGAAGGCGAGGTCGTCGGAGGGCTGGGCGACGAGGCGGAAATAGGCCATCGCATCGCGGATCTCGAGGCGCTCATAGAAGCGCGGGCCGCCGATGACGCGGTAGTTGAGGCCGAGCGTGACGAAGCGGTCTTCGAACTCGCGCATCTGGAAGGAGGCGCGCACCAGGATTGCGATGTCGTTCAGCTTGTGCTGATCGCGCTGCAATTGCTCGATCTCCTCGCCGATGGCGCGGGCCTCCTCTTCGGAGTCCCAGGAGGCGTGGACCTGCACGCGGGCGTCGTCGGGGTCGCTACGGTCGGTAAACAGGGTCTTGCCGAGCCGGCCCTCATTGTGGGCGATCAGGTGGGCGGCGGCGCCGAGAATGTGTTCGGTCGAGCGGTAGTTGCGCTCGAGCTTGATCACCTTGGCGCCAGGAAAATCCTTCTCGAAGCGCAGGATGTTGTCAACCTCGGCGCCGCGCCAGCCATAGATCGACTGGTCGTCGTCGCCGACGCAGCAGACGTTCTGTAGCTCACCCTTGGGGCGCTGGGCGAGCAGCCTGAGCCACATGTACTGCGCGGTGTTGGTGTCCTGATACTCGTCGACCAGGATATAGCGGAAACGACCGTGATATTCCTTGAGCAGATCCGGATTGCGGCGGAAGAGGGCGATCGGGTGCATCAGGAGGTCGCCGAAATCGCACGCGTTCAGCGTCGAGAGGCGGTTCTGGTAGGCGGCGTAGAGCTCGCGGCCCTTGCCGTTGGCGAAAGCGCGGGCGTCGCCCTCGGCGATGTCGGCGGGGCCGAGGCCCTTGTTCTTCCAGGTGTCGATCATCCCGGCGAACTGCTTGGCCGGCCAGCGCTTGTCGTCGAGGCCTTCAGCCTGGATCAGCTGCTTGACGAGGCGCACGACGTCGTCGGTGTCGAGGATGGTGAAATCGGAGCGCAGGCCGACGAGTTCTGCATGGCGGCGCAGGAGCTTGACGCCGATCGAGTGGAAGGTACCGAGCCAGGGCATGCCCTCGACGGCGCCGCCGACCAGAAGCGCGATGCGCTCCTTCATCTCGCGGGCCGCCTTGTTGGTGAAGGTCACGGCGAGGATCTGCGAGGGGAAGGCGCGGTTGGTGTTCAGGATGTGGGCGATGCGGGTGGTCAACACGCGCGTCTTGCCGGTGCCGGCGCCGGCGAGCACGAGCACGGGGCCGTCCAGCGATTCCACCGCTTCGGTCTGCTCGGGGTTGAGGCCGGAGAGATAATCGGGCCGCTGGCCGCCGCCGCGGGCCGCCATGGCGCGGGCGGCGATGCCGCCCAAAGCGGGGCCGCCGTGTCCCGGTGCTGCCGGTGCGCGGCTTGGCGATCCCTGGCCCGATCCCGCGGCCGAACCTTGGCCTGCCGGGGCCTGCTGCTTGCGCGGCGCTTCACCCGGCTCTTCGTCGAAGAAGGGCATATCGTCGAAACTGTTGCTCATGGCGCGTAATGTAGTGATTCGGTTTGGAAAGACCAGAAAAGATGTTCTGCTTTCATTCCCGGCGTCCGGCTATCCTCAGATAGGTTGGCCTCAGATCACTTTGGTACCAACGTCAGGCCTTTGGTGCTTCCGGGGCGTCGAAGGCCAGATAGAGCGAGCAGAGCGCAAAGAGCGGCGGCAGCGCGAAGCACCAGACGCCGGCAACGGTCTCGAGCAGGGCGCCGAAACCGCAGCCGATCGCGAAGGCGCCGACCGCGATCGCCATGCGGCCGAGACGCGGGCGCACGGTCGCTGCCGTTTCCGGCGCAATGCCGTGGGCGAGATCGCCGAGGTCGAGCATGATCTGCGTCGTCGTGCCGGTCATCAGCGTGCTCGGTGGGGCGGACGGCAGGTGCAGCTTGTGGGCGGCGTTCTGGATGGCCATGGCGACGACCAGCAGCATGCCGGTCAGGATCAGCGGCAGGCCATCGGGATTTGTGAACGGGGCGAGCGACACGGCCGCAATGCCGCCTGCCGCGAAAAACAGGAATTTCATGCCGAGCAGGATCTTCAGGCCGTTCTTGTCGGTGAGGCCGAACAGCGTGTGGCAATAGCGCAGCAGGAAGATCGTGAGGCAGAACACCGGAAGCGCCAGAAGCTTGGCAATGATGCCCGAGGTGCCATGGGCGAGCGCCGCGCCGAGCGTGACGAAATTGCCGGTGACATGGGCGGTGAACAGCCCACCGAGGGCAAGGAAGCCGGCGGTGTCGACATAACCGGCGGTGAAGCTCAGGAGGACGGGCAGGGATGGGCGCATTGGGGAGGCTTTCAGTGTGACAGGATCGTGGTGGCCGCGGAGTCTACACCGAGGTGCGCAACGTGTTCTTGTTGAATCGTGCGGTTGCGATGGGTTTGCTGCTGTTGACGGATTCGAGGCGTTCTCGGCGATGGCTCTTAAAGCCATTCAAGTCGAGAGGATGCAACGTGCTTAAGATCCTCGGCACGATGGCTGAGGATGACGCCGAGGGGATGTAGGCCGCGCTGCTTCAGGTTTTCATATCAGCAGGTTAATGGCGCAAACCACTCTCTCCGCGTCATCCTCGCGCTTGTCCCGAGGATCTAAGCACGTTGCCGAGAGCGCAACGTCGCGGCTTCTTAAGTCGGTTGATGAACGGAAAATGCCGGGCCCAAGGCGATCAGCATCGAGAGGGAGCATGGAAACGAAAGGAGTATCCGCCGGAGCATGTGACAATCGGGCTGCACGGTACCGATGCGCTCCGGGTAGACGGGAAGGACAGCGGGCAACCTCAAGTTTGCTCACTAACTGTTGACATTACAATCCTGTAATGGGGCGCCATTACCCTTGCCGATGGCCGGCAATGGGGCAATATTGTCTGAGCTGCGTGGCAATTTGTCCCTCGCACGCCTCTTTCGATCGACCCTGGACACACCTCGAGTCCCTCTGGAGACGTGAATGTCATTTTGGAAGCAGTTCGCCGTCTGTCTTGGCGTCATCGCCGCCGGCTTTGCCGGATGGGTTTTCTTTGTGCCCGGTGCAGCCGATACGCTGCGCAATGCCGGGGTTCCCGAAAGCATCGTCGGCAAGGCGGTCGATCCGGATAAGGTGACGACAGCCACGCCTGCTGCCAATGAACAGGGCGGCAATCGTCGTCAGGGTGGCGGCAATAGTGCTGGGGGCGGTGGGCGCAATGGTCCGGTGCTTGTGGTCACGCAGGCCGTGGTGGCGGGCATTGTCAACGACCGGCTTGGTGCGATCGGAACAGGCGATGCAATTCGCTCCGTCGTGGTGACGCCGCAGGCGAGCGGCATCGTGCGCGAAATCCTCGTCAAGTCGGGCGAAACGGTCAAGCAGGGGCAGGTGCTGGCAAGGCTCGACAGCGAGGAGCAGGTGATCGCCAAGGGGCAGGCGGAGGTCGCGCTCAAGTCCGCGGTCGAGAAGACCAGCCTCTATCACAATATCAAGTCCAGCGTGTCGCGGATGGACGTGTTCGATTCCGAAATCGCCGAACAGGGCGCGCGGCTGCAGCTGCAGGCCGCCGAGCTCAATCTCGATCGCCGCAACATCCTGGCGCCGATCGACGGCATCGTCGGGATCATGCCGATCAACATCGGCGACAATGTTTCGACGACGACGCCGATCGTGACGCTCGACGACCGCTCGGAAATTCTGGTGGACTACTGGGTGCCGGAGCGGTTCGCCAATACGGTGAAGCTCGGGCAGGCGGTCGAGGCGACATCGGTGGCGCGGCCGGGCCAGGTGTTTTCGGGTGCGGTCGAGGCGATCGACAATCGCATCGATGCGGCGAGCCGGACGCTGCGCATGCGGGCGCGGATCAACAATGCGGCCGACGAGCTGCGGGCCGGGATGTCGTTCAGCGTCGGCATGCGGTTCGACGGCGACCAGTATCCGGCGGTCGATCCGCAGTCGGTCCAGTGGGATTCGCAGGGCTCGTTCGTCTGGCGCGTGGCCGACAAGGCATCCCACAAGGTGCGGGTCAGCATCGTGCAGCGCAATCCTGACTACGTGCTGGTCAAGGGCAATCTCGAGAATGGCGACCTGATCGTTACTCAGGGGCTGCAACGCGTTCGCGAAGGCGGTGCCGTGCGGCAGGCAGGCGAGGGCGCCCAGGCGGCCGCGACCGCCAAGGAGCCGGTAACCTGATGGACGCGAGCGAGAGCCATTCGAAGCCAGCCTCCGGCAAGCAGACCTTCACGGCGCTGTTCGTGCGTCGGCCGATTCTGGCGCTGGTGTTCAATACACTGATGATCGTTGCCGGCCTTGCCGCCTATGTCGGCATCGAGGTGCGCGAGTTGCCCGATGTCGACCGGCCTGTCGTCACCGTGCGCACCACCTTCGACGGCGCGTCGCCGCAGACGATCGACCAGGAGGTGACCAAGGTCATCGAGGGGGCTTCGGCTCGGGTCAGCGGGCTGAAGTCGATCTCGTCGAGTTCGCAGTTCGGCCAGAGCCGGGTGACGCTGGAGTTTTCGGATACGGTCGATCTGGCGGTCGCGGCCAACGACGTGCGCGATGCGATCGGCCGGGTCACCGACCAGCTGCCCGACGACGCGGATGCGCCGCAGATCGTCAAGGCGGATTCGGATTCGCAGCCGATCATGCGGCTCGCCGTCACGTCCACCAAGCTCAACATGGACGACCTGACGCTGCTGGTCGACAACGAGGTGACCGACCGTCTGGCCTCGGTCGACGGTGTCGCCGATGTCGAGAGCTACGGCGACCAGGAGAAGGTGTTTCGCGTCGATGTCGATCAGAGCGAGCTGGCAAGCCGTGGGCTGACCATTGCCGACCTGACGCGCGCGCTTTCGAGCGCTGCGCTCGACGTGCCTGCCGGATCGCTGAAGAGCCCGACGCAGAACATCGTCGTCCGGGCGACGGCGACGCTGCAGAAGCCTGAGGACTTTGCCAACGTCATTCTGCAGGACCGCGTGCGGCTGGGCGATGTCGCAACCGTCACGCTCGGGCCGCGCGACGGCCAGACGGCGCTGCGTTCCAACGGCGTGCCCGGCATCGGCCTCGGCGTCATCCGCCAGGCGCAGTCGAACACGCTGAATATCTCCAACGGCATCAAGACCGCCGTCGAGCAGTTGTCGAAGACGCTGCCGGAGGGCACGAAGATCGCCATCACCAGCGACGATGCGGTGTTCATCCAGGGCGCCATCCACGAGGTGGTGCTGGCACTGGTGCTGGCGGCGGTGATCGTCACCGCGGTCATCTATCTCTTCCTGCGCGACTGGCGGGCGACGATCATTCCGGCGGTCAGCATGCCGGTGGCGCTGATCGGCACGCTGGCGGCGATCTACATGGTCGGCTTCTCGATCAACATCCTGACATTGCTGGCGATCGTCCTGGCGACCGGTCTGGTGGTCGACGACGCGATCGTCGTGCTCGAAAACATCGTCCGGCGGCGTTCCGAAGGGATGGGGCCGCGCGCTGCGGCCGTGCTCGGCACCCGCGAAGTGTTCTTCGCCGTCATTGCCACGACGGCGACGCTTGCCGCCGTGTTTATTCCGCTGTCGTTCCTGCCGGGGCAGGTCGGCGGGCTGTTCCGCGAATTCGGCTTCGTGCTGGCGTTCTCGGTCGGGCTGTCTTCGCTGGTGGCGCTGACGCTCTGCCCGATGCTGGCCTCGCGCATGCTGACCCGGGAGATGAAAGAGGATCACGGCATGCTCGGTCGCTTCGGCGACGGTTTTGCGCGGGCCTATCACTGGGGGCTGCAGCGCTGCCTGAACGCGCCCTATGTGGTCATCGCCTTTTCGATCATCTTCGCCGGCGCGGCGCTTCTGACCTTCTCCAGCGTCAAGAGCGAGCTGACGCCGAACGAGGACCGGGCGATGGTGATGATGCGGCTGACGACGCCGCAGGGATCGAGCCTGGAGTACACCCGCGACAAGCTGCAATTGGTCGAAGAGTATCTTCAGCCGCTTGTCGACAGCGGCGATATCCGCAACGTGTTTTCCATCTCCGGACAGAACGGACAGGCCAATAGCGGCTTCATGGTGCTGACGCTGGCGCCGTGGGGCGAGCGCGAGCGCACCCAGTCGGAGATCGTCGACGACATCAACCGGGCGGCATCGCGCGTGCCGGCGCTGCGCGGCAATGCCATCCAGTCGAACAGCCTGCGAATCCGCGGCGCCGGCAACGGCCTGCAGATGGCGCTGATCGGCAGCGACTACGATGCGCTGACGGCTTCGGCGATCAAGCTGGTGGAGGCGCTCGACGCCACCGGCCGCTACGACACGCCCCGCCTTGCCAACGAGCCATCGCAGGCGCAGGTGTCGATCTCGATCGACCGCGAACGGGCGTCGGATCTCGGCATCGACATCACCGGCCTCTCCACCGCCATCCAGGCCCTGCTCGAGGGACGCTCGGTGGTCGACGTCTTCGTCAAGGGCGAGGCCTATCCTGTGCTTCTGACCTCGAACACGCGGCCGCTCGACGATCCGACCGATCTGGAGAACGTGTTCCTGAAGACGGGCGACGGCAAGATCGTGCCGATGTCGGTGATCGCCTCGCTTCAGGAAAGCGCTGTCGCGCCACAGCTCAACCGCGAGCAGCAGCTGGCTTCGGTGGCGATCACGGCCGGGCTGAAGGCTGGCATGTCGCTTGGCGATGCCGTCAAGGAAACCACCGAACTCGCCGGGCCGCTGCTTTCGGCTGGGGCGCGGCTGATGCCGCTGGCGGAAGCGGCGACGCTGGAGGAGAACTCCAACGGCATGGCGCTGACATTCGGATTCGCGATCATCATCATCTTCCTGGTGCTGGCGGCGCAGTTCGAAAGCATGCTGTCATCCGTGATCATCATGTCGACGGTGCCGCTCGGGCTTGCCTGCGCGGTGTTCGCGCTTGTCATCACCGGCTCGAGCCTCAACATATACAGCCAGATCGGGCTGGTACTCCTGGTCGGAGTGATGGCCAAGAACGGCATTCTGATCGTCGAATTCGCCAACCAGCTTCGCGACAACGGCGAAGAGGTGCGGCCGTCTATCGAGAAGGCCTGCGCACTGCGCCTGCGTCCCGTGATGATGACGATGATCGCCACCATCCTCGGCGGTGTGCCGCTGGTGTTTGCGCATGGCGCGGGTGCGGAAGCGCGCGTGGCGCTCGGCTGGGTGATCGTCGGCGGGCTTGGCTTCGCGACGCTGGTGACGCTGTTCATCACGCCGGTCGCCTATCTCCTGATCGCCCGCTTCGCCAAGCCGCACGCGCACGAAGAGGCGCGGCTGCATCAGGAGATGGAGCATGCGGAGCGCCCGCATGTCGTCCAGAAGCCGGGGCGTCTCGAAGCCGCCGAATGATCGCGACAGCTTTGCTCGTGGATGATCCGCGAAACCGCGGATGGTTTCCGTTCGGTTGCATTTTATGATGAATCGATTCCAACCTTTAGCTGTTTCTTAAGCATAGTCCGCAATCATTGCAGCAGATACCGACAGGTCCCTTCCAGCGTTTTGGAGGACCGAATGGCGCCCGTGCAAGGCGCCCCCGAGCATGAAGGTTCGCGGCACCGGTTCATTTGTATCAGTTGCGTAAGTTGTGTTCGGAGTTTCGTATCCGTGAGTATTTATCGGCGCACTTCGGTGGATGCCGCGCTTTATGTATTGCGCGACATCGGCACCAATCTGAACAAGACCCAAAGGCAGGTCTCCTCCGGCCTGAGAGTCGAGCAGGCCTCCGACAATGGAGCGTACTGGGCGATCAGCGCGACTCTGAAAAGCGACCAGAAGGCGCAGTCCGCCATCCGCGATTCGCTGGGTCTGGCGGCCGCCACCATGGGCACCGCTTCCACCGCGGTCGAGGAATCGATCGATCTCGTCAGCCAGATCAAATCCAAGCTGGTGGCAGCCACGGAGACCGGCGTGGACAAGGACAAGATCAATCTCGACATCACCTACCTCAAGAAGCAGCTGCGCTCTGTCTCCGGGGCGGCGAGCTTCAACAACGACAACTGGGTAGCGATCGGCGATGGCGACGATCCCGCCATGCCGCGGCAGATCCCGGCTTCCTTCACGCGATTGCCGGACGGGAGCGTCGAAGTCGGCACGTTGAGCTACGAGGTCGATATCGCGCCGGTCGGGGCGACGAGTTCCAAGGACGCACGCTATCTGATCGACGACCGCAGCACCGGATCGGGCGAGTACGGTGCCTTGACCTCGGCATACTTCGCCACGGAAGCGGGCGCCTCGCAGAACTATGTAATGCTGGCGACGACGGGCAATTCGAGCGGGCAGGTGGAGATCGGCGTATCCCAGAGCACGACCACCGATGAGATCAAGGAGATGATCTCGGTGGTCGACAAGATGCTCGGTCAGATGACAACGATCGGCTCGTCCTTCGGAGCACTGGAAAAGCGCATCAATCTTCAGAGCGACTTTGCGCAGGCGCTGAGCGATTCTTTCGCGCGCGGCATGAGCAAACTGATCGATGCCGACATGGAGGAGCAATCGAGCCGGTTGACGGCGCTACAGACGCAGCAGCAGTTGGGGCTGCAGTCGCTCAACATCGCCAACGCCACCTACGATACGGTGCGGCAGTTGTTCGAGAACATCTGACCGGGCGATTCTGTCATCGATTTGGTTGAGGCGGCTAGCTCCGTCGACGATATTTCGACCTGATACGGCGGATGGCTGTGCAATTCAGCGAAATTCCGGTATCGGATTGATCCGCTTCATCTTGTTGCCGCATTCGTTAATATTGCTCGCAGCACCATCGAATTGGAGATACGCCTGTCCATGATCAAGAAATTCATCCTTCTGGCCGTTGCCGCGACCTACCTCAGCGCCTGCACGACCACCGACCCGTATACGGGCCAGCAGAAGATGTCGAACACGTCTGGCGGCGCTCTGCTGGGTGCCGGCGTTGGTGCTCTGGCCGGTCTTGCGGTTGGCGGATCGCCGGTCGGACGGCGTAATGCGGCGCTGATCGGCGCCGGTGTCGGCGCGCTCGCGGGCGGTGCGATCGGCAACTACATGGACCAGCAGGAATCGGAACTGCGCGCACAGCTGCAGGGCACCGGTATCTCCGTCACCCGCAACGGCGACAACATCATCCTCAACATGCCGTCGAACATCACCTTCGACGTCGATCAGGATGCTGTGAAGCCGGGCTTCTATCCGACGCTGAACTCCGTCGCCATCGTGCTGCGCAAGTTCAACCGCACGCTGATCGACGTCAACGGCCACACCGATTCGACCGGCAGCCTGCAGCACAACCAGGATCTGTCGGAGCGTCGCGCTCAGTCCGTCGCCGGTTACCTCGGCGGCCAGGGTGTCGACCAGCGCCGCATGTCGGCCGTCGGCTTCGGTCCGTCGCAGCCGGTCGCGTCCAATGCCTCGGAAGCAGGCCGCTCGCAGAACCGCCGCGTCGAGATTCAGATCGCGCCGATCACGCAGAGCTGATCCTTCGGATCACCCGAGCGTGGTCTTATCTGCCCTGAAATTCGAACGGCCGGGTCATGCCCGGCCGTTTTGCGTTTCAGGGTATCCATCAGGGATGCATGTGGGCGCCCTTGGTGATCTTGTCGACGATCTTCTTGTCTGCGCGCAGGGCAATGCCGACGACTTTGGCGTCGTCGGGGGCGTATTCGGCGAAGACCGCGCGGTTGGCCGCATCGTAGCCCGTCGCAAACATCTCCTCGATGAACAGCGAGGTGGTGACGCCGCGTTCCAGCGTGCGGCGGTGGATCGTCGCCATAGCCTCTTCCGGTGCGGCAAGCACGATGATCGGCTGGATCGACAGCGGGTTGTAGAGATGGCCTGACCGGTCCTTGTATGGCTCGCCCAGGATCTCCGCGTTGTGGCCTGTTATGCCGCTCATCAGGAAGGCGGTGACGTTCAGCTTCTGCCAGGTCTCAAGATTGTTTCGCAGGACGATCGCAATTTTGGTATCAAACATTCCATCTCTCTTCATGCGGGTTTCGCGTTGGATCAGGATCTAAGCCACCACGCCCTCGAGGGTCTTGAACGTTTGTGCACGGGGGCAGGCGCGGACGAGGACGCGATATCGCCCGGGCACGGGATCGCGCCCGGGATTATCACCGCGCCGGCCTTTCCCGGCATCGAGCGGATAGAGGCGCATTTTGCAGGCAACGCGTTCGAGCCGCACCGGCACGACACCTATGCACTGGGCGTGACGATCAAGGGCGTTCAGACGTTTTCCTATCGCGGCGAACGGCGCTTCAGCATGCCCGGCCAGGTGATCGTGCTGCATCCGGACGAGGAGCATGACGGCGGGGCGGGGACAGACGACGGGCTGCAATACCGGATGCTCTATCTGGAGCCGTCACTGCTGCTCGATTGTCTCGAGGCGGCCGGGATCGGGTTGCCGTTCGTGGACCAGCCGGTGATCAGCGATCCCCTCTTGGCCGAAACGCTGCTCGCGGCGCTTTCGGAGCTTGATCGCGCGCTCGACGAACTCTTTGTCGATGATTTTGTGTCGCGGGTTGCAGGCGGTCTGGCCAGGCATGCGCGCACCCCGCAGCGGCCGCTCGGCAGCATCGCCTGGAAACGGGCGCGACTGGCGCGGGAATATCTCGAGGCGCATGCGACGCGGTCCGTCACGTCAGGCGAACTGGAGGCGGTGACCGGGCTCGACCGGTTCGCGCTGGCGCGTCATTTCCGGGCGGCTTTCGCGACCAGCCCGCATCGCTATCTGCTGATGCGGCGGCTGCAGCAGGCGCGCGCGATGATCGGCGCGGGCGAGGGGTTGTCCGGCGTGGCGGCGGCGACGGGCTTTGCCGACCAAAGCCATCTGACGCGGCATTTCAAGAAGGCTTACGGGGTGACGCCGGGTCAATGGGCTGCCCTGAGGACGGATGGTCTCAGGCGGGCTTTTCCGCAAGGCCCGAGTGGCGGGCGATGAAGCGGGCAAGCATGGGGCCGGTGAACAGGATGATCAGGAAACGACCGGTCTGCATGGCCATGACGAATGGGACATCGACATCGCTGGAGGCGGCGATGATGGCGACGGAATCGGCGCCGCCGGGGCTGGTCGCGAGATAGGCGGTCAGCGGATCGACACCGGCGAAGACATGCAGCGCATAGGCCATGCAGCCGCATAGCGACATCAGAAGCAGGATCGAGCCGGCAACGCGCGGAAGGGCTCGGGCGGCATGGGCGATGATGCTGCGGGTGAAGCGCAGACCGATGCTCCAGCCGATCAGCGCGTAGCTGATGGCCAGCAGCCACATCGGCAACTCGATCTTCAGCAGGCCGAAGCCTTGCAGCAGCGATCCAAGCACCAGCGGCACGATAATCGTGCCGCCGGGGATCTTGAAGCGGACGGCGGAATAGGCCGAGAGACAGGTGAGCGCGACGGTGATAGCGAAGGCCGGCCAGTCTACGGGCGGGAACATGATGATCGGCGGCGGCTCGCCACCATCCGCCGCAACCCAGAGCCGCGAGACGACGGAGGCGGCAACGGCGACGAAGACGACGCGCAGATACTGCATGAAGGCGACGAGCCGGGCATCGGCGCCATAGGCCTCCGACATGATGACCATGGCGGATGCCGCGCCGGGGGAGGAGCCCCAGACGGCGGTCGTGCCCGGCAGCACCTGCCAGCGGGTCAGCAGCCAGCCGAGCAGACCGGCAGCGACGACGACCGAAAAGATCATGGCGAGGAACAACGGCGCATCGGTTGCCATCGTCTGCAGGATATCGACGGTGATCGACCGCGCCATCATGAAGCCGACGAGCGACTGGCCGAACAGCAGCGGCCAGCGCGGCACCCGCAACGAACCCTGACCGATGGAAACGGCAAGCACGATGGCAGCGACCATCGGGCCGATCAGCAGCGAGGCGGGGAGGCCGAGCATTTCCAGTCCGGCGACAAGGGCGGCCGACAGGCCAAGCAGCAGCGCCCAGCGGGGCAGGCTGGCATTTCGAAGTTTACGATCGGCGGCTTTCAACGGCGTGATCCCGTGCAGATCTTGCCAATGCTGGAACCGCGGTCGATGCGACGTTGAGGGGAGCGGCAAAGGCTGAGCAGAGAAACCGGCGGGGAGGCCGGATGGCTATGCGAGGGTATAGGCGCGGTGGATTGTCATGGTCAATGCTGAAATCCGATCCGACACCTATAGCCGGACATGCCCCGCGAGGAAGTCGAGCATCATGCGCACACGGGTCGGCAGCGGGCCGCCCTGGCCGATGTAGACCGCATGGAAATCCTCGGTGTCGCCGGGATTGTCGTTTTCGAGCAAGGGGATCAGGCGACCGGACTCGATGTCGGCGCGGACGGTGAAGTGCACCAGCCGGGCCAATCCCGCCGCCGCCAGCGCCATGTGACGCATCGCTTCGCCGTCGCCGACCTGAACGCCCGTGGTGACCGGCAGGGTGACGGTCTCGCTGCCCTCGCGGATGGGCCAGCCTTCGATGCTTCTGCTGTAGGCAAAGCCGATGCGACGATGATGGCGCAGCTCGGCCGCCGATTTCGGCTCTCCGTGACGTTCGAGATAGGCGGGCGAGGCGACGATGATCATACGCGCCGTGCCGAGCTTGCGGGCGATCAGGCTCGAGCTTTTCAGCGGGCCGGTACGAATGGCCACATCGGCGCGGTCATCGAGGAGATCGACCACGCGGTCGGTATGGGAGATGTCGAGCGTGATATCAGGATATCGCGAGAGGAAGGCAGGCACCAGCGGCGCCAGGATGTGGTTGCCGAAGGAAGCGCTGGTGTTGATGCGGATCGGGCCGGCGACGCTTTCGCCTGACGCGGCGTTGCGTTCGGCCTCGGCTATATCGGCGAGGATCGCGACGCTGCGTTCGTAAAAGACGCAGCCTTCCGGCGTCAGCTGCAGCTTGCGGGTCGAGCGGTTGACGAGGCGGGTGCCCAGGCGCGTTTCCAGCCGTGTGACCAGCTTGCTGACGGCCGACGGCGTCATGCGGCAGGCATGGGCGGCCGCGGTGAAGCCGCCGAGCTCAACGGCGCGCACGAAGACTTCCATTTCGCCCGATCGGTTGATGTCCTGCCTGCTCATGATGACTTCAATTCATGAATTCTATTCCTTAACGCAATCTATTTCACCGTGAGATCCATGTCTATCTGTGTTGGACGAACAGGAGACAGATGATGGAATACAGACAGCTTGGTGCTTCCGGCCTGCGCGTGCCGGTGTTGAGTTTTGGCGCGGGAACGTTCGGCGGGGCGGGACCCTTGTTCGGCGCCTGGGGCACGACCGA
>Ga0247741_1000628_pt1 | contig 19546 bp, 18 predicted proteins | sample UWRJL213509R2_FD_180945 | JGI IMG/M metagenome (GOLD analysis project Ga0247741, IMG submission 180945) | Plant litter microbial communities from Arlington Agricultural Research Station in Wisconsin, United States - UWRJ-L213-509R-2 | ecosystem: Environmental > Terrestrial > Plant litter >... | reverse complement strand
GCACCAAAGCATCGAAACTTAAATTACTCGCCTTGATAGCAGTTATTGCAGGCTCAAGCTCAGGTCTTAAAATCCACGCATCATCTGCCAAGCCCTGCAACATGGGTCGCACACCACGAAACTTTGGATGTTGCGCAAGTTGCTGAATACGTTCAGGCGCATTAGGTGAAGATAAATCCACCCATCCCACAACAGCCTTGATTAGGTCAGACTTATGCGCCAGCTGCAACAAAAAATCCGTATCGGCATCACTCGGTTGTGATTGCACTAATACAGTACCGGTAACGCCTGTTTGCTCGGCCAAAGGTAAAAGATCATCCGGCAAAAAATCGCGATAAATTGCCAGTAAATCCCGCGTTGGCCAACTGCAATCATGCTCGCCAATTCGCCAAAAATGTTGATGCGCGTCTATCACAACTTGGCCCGCTCTTAACTTGCTGCAACAGGAGCGTTATTTGCGGATATGTAAACTTCGTTGCTACAAGCCCATGCAAACGCAGCTATCACCGCAAATGAGACAAGAGGCACTATCACAGCCACATGAATGCTGGATAGGTCTGATACAAATCCCATCAGCGTCGACAATACAGCACCACCAATGATTGACATCACCAATAGTGAAGAGCCCGCTTTGGTTTGATCGCCAAGATTTTTAATTGTTAGCGCGAAAATTGTGGGGAACATCAGCGACATAAAGAAGCTGGTAGCAACCACGGCAAACATACCTATAAGGTTTGGGATGAGAATTGCTACTGCACACAACACCACGCTTACTAATGCATAAGCAAACATAAGCAAACTGGGTTTAACGCGCGACATAAGCGCGGTAGCTACAAATCGGCCGACCATAAACGCCACTAGCGATGCCATTAAATAGTTAGCCAGAACTTTTTCGCCGGTGCCGGGCAAGGCTTGTTGGCCGTAACGAATAGTGAAACTCCACAAACAAACTTGCGCGCCCACATAAAAAAACTGCGCTAAAACACCAAAGCGGAAGCGCCCATTTGCAAGAAGATTTTTATAGTCCGTCCAACCGGCGGAGCGCTCGGAGGTTGATTCGGTTGCGATTTTTGGAAAACGTACGAGAAACACAAAAAACGCCCACAACAATACAAGAGCACCAATAACCAAATAAGGGCCTTGCACAGATTGGGATTCGGTTTGGTAAAACTGCTCAAGTGCAGCAGGCGTCATAGCGGCTAAATCGGCGGCGCTTGGCTCATGGCCGGATAAAATAAATTCGCGGCCGATAAAAATGCCGGTGATGCAGCCGAAAGGATTAAACGATTGTGCAAAGTTCAGGCGGCGCTCTGCCGTTGCAGGATCGCCCATGGCCACTACCAACGGATTCGCCGAAGTTTCCAAAAACGCCAGGCCGCTGGCGATAATAAAAAGCGCACCTAAAAACAAACTGTATTCACGTTGCGCGGCTGCCGGGTAAAACAGCAAAGCGCCAAACGCGTATAAAAGCAGGCCGGTGATAACAGCGGCTTTATAGCTAAATCGCTTCACGTAAAGGGCCGCCGGAATCGCAAACACAAAATAACCGGTGTAAAAAGCAGATTGCACCAAACCAGATTTTAAATCGCTAAGTGAAAAGACTTTTTTAAATTGGGTAATCAAAATATCGTTAAGGTTATTCGCCATTCCCCACAAAAAGAAAAGGCTAACAATCAAAACCAACGGCAGAATTACAGCCGCATTTTTATCGTTATTATTCATAATTTTTACTCGTAAAGAGTTTTAGCAAAGCTTCATTATTGTGATTTTATAGTGCCGTTGTGGCGGCCAATTGTACAGCTATACAATACCAGCAATTTATATATAAAAGATAAGTTATATATAAACATGATAAGATAAGGTCAATTACACCATAACATAGATAATTTGTAAATTTCAGGCTGCTTTATGATCCTAGCTAATATTGACGACTATCGCGAACTTGCCCGTCGCCGTTTGCCGCACTTTCTATTTGAATACATTGATGGCGGCTCCTTTAGCGAAATTACCTTGCGCAATAACTCAAGCGATCTGCAAAGAATTGGATTGCGCCAACGGGTATTAAAAGACGTCTCTCAGGTTTCATTGGAAACCACGTTATTCGGCCAAAAATTGGCAATGCCTATCGGCCTGTCGCCAGTGGGGATTGCAGGCTTGAACGCTCGGCGTGGTGAAGTACAGGCTGCACAAGCCGCTGAGGCTGCCGGCGTCCCTTTTTGTCTATCCACAGTGTCAGCTTGTTCGATTGATGAAGTTCGCGCTGGTGTGACCAATCCCGTCTGGTTTCAGCTTTACATGATTCGCGACCGCGGTTTTCTACGCGAAATGCTTGCCCGTGCTAAGGCTGCTGGTACAACTACCTTGCTATTCACGGTAGACATGCCAGTACCCGCAACGCGCTATCGCGATATGCGCTCAGGCTTGTCCTACGGAACCATGGTTCAGCGTAAATTAACTCGTTCCTTACAAGTATTGCGTCGCCCCCATTGGGCTTGGGATGTGGGCCTACTCGGTCGCCCGCACAGCCTGGGGAATATTGCACCAGTGCTCGTTGACAATGCCGGTATTGATGAATTCTGGGCCTGGCTCGGCAAAAACTTTGACCCAACGGTTACTTGGGCAGATATAGATCGCATCCGCGCCGAATGGGACGGACATTTTATTATTAAAGGTATTTTAGACCCTGAAGACGCAAAACAGGCGGCAACCATAGGTGCGAACGGAATCATCGTATCCAACCACGGCGGGCGACAATTGGATGGCGCAAGCTCAGCTATTCGCGCGCTACCAAAAGTTGTAGACGCTGTGGGAGATGACTTAACGATCTTGATGGATAGCGGAATTCGCAGTGGTTTGGATGTTGTGCGCGCACTTGCGTTGGGTGCAAAAGGTGTAATGATCGGCCGCCCCTGGGTGTACGCATTGGCCGCACGGCAAAAAGCTGGCGTGAGTGAAATTTTAAATTTATTTGCCAATGAGATGCGTGTGGCTATGGCTTTATCGGGCTGCACTCGCATCGAGGATATCAATCGTTCTATTATTGAAATGCTAGATTGAAATGATCGATTAAAGCCTTAAAAACTCTGCATTACAAAATAAAACGGGAGCACTAGGCTCCCGTTTTTTTCGCAACTTTATTAACACTATAAGGTTTTCGGATCGATCCAAAGCTCCGCTCTATCAATCGGAGTTTCTTTCGAGTTAAACGGATTGTTAAGTGGAATTACAATGCGATTCTTCAAATCGCCTTTGGAAATGGCCTCCTGAACGCTCGGCGAACTCATAAAGACTTTCTCGAAAGAACCATCTGCAATCGCGCGGTTTAAACCGATTTCAAACTCTCGCGCCAGCTGCTTTTTAGCTTTGCTAACAAACAAATAAAAATCCATTTTGTAAACCAGCATTAAGTTTTTTTCGACCGCGAGATTAAGCTCAGGGTGTTTATCAACTTCGCTGAAGGGTTCAAACACGGCACGGGGAAAAGCATCAAAACGGCTGCCGTCCAACATATTAAACAAGTTTTGGTATTTCATGGTTTTGACGACTTTCAAACCATTCGCTTCCAATATTTTGGTGTCGACCCAGGCAGTACCTTGACCGAGGCGAATTTTGCGCAGATCTTCAAGCGTTTTGATATTGTCAAAGGTAGCTTGATCGCCTTTGCGAATGATCAAAAACCGGTGGCCCAACAGGCCTTTGTAAAGCGGGATTCGCACCGGCTCAAGATCATCCTCAAGCTCTTTACTGGTGCCCGCCCACATAATATCGAGCACGCCAGATTTGACGTCCTCTTGCATGCGGGTTTGAGTGAGTTGGCCGCCAACGGTTTCCGTTTCATATTTGCGATCCATATGATCAAGAGCCAGCTTGATCATTTTGGCTGCGTAAAAACCGTTGGGGTCGTTTTCAGATTGGTTAAACTTTAGCGTTTCAGCATTAACAACAACGCTTGCCGAAACGCTGATGAAAGTAACTGCAATGCCGATTGCTTGTTGGATTCTTCTATTCATACTGGGTTCTCTCTTATTTTCGCTCACATCTTTTGAGTGAGTATAGACACGAAAAAAAAGTTAACCGTATATTTTTGCTAAGAAACTGGCTGTTTCGGATAACGAAACCTAACAGCCACATTGTTACTTTTTGTTGGGATGCGCATTTTCCAAACGGCGCTTTTTAATAAATTCGCGCTGGGTGACTTTCTTTTTCTTCTCGGCGTACGGATTGTCGGTGGTGCGATACTCGATACGAATCGGCGTACCGTGTAAGTCCATGACGCGTCTGAAGGTTTTCTCAAGATACTTGGTGTAATGATTGGGAATATCAGCAGTTTGATTGCCATGTATCACCACAATCGGCGGATTGTGACCGCCAGGATGCGCGTAGCGCAATTTAATACGGCGACCTTGAATCATAGGCGGCTGATGCTCGCGCACCGCATCTTCAAGAATTCGCGTCAAATAATTGGTAGAGAATTTATCCGTTGCCGATTGATAGGCTTCTTCGATGGATTTGTAGAGATTGCCTACGCCCGTACCGTGCAACGCAGAAATAAAATGGATGGTCGCGAAATCGACAAAACGTAAACGGCGTTCGAGTTCTTTTTTCACGTATTGTTTATGGGATTCATCCAAACCATCCCATTTATTTAATGCAATAACCAAAGCGCGGCCCGCTTCAATCGTTGATCCCATTAAATGCAAATCTTGCTCGACCACGCCTTCACTTGCATCCATCACCAGCACAACAACATTTGCATCGCTAATGGCTTGCATAGTTTTTACGATAGAAAATTTCTCTACCATCAAATCAATATTTTTTCGACGGCGCACACCGGCGGTATCGATAATGGTGTAATTTTTTCCAAAGCGTTCGTAGTTGATATAAATACTATCGCGTGTGGTTCCAGGTTCATCGAACACCACAACGCGATCTTCGCCGAGTAAACGATTTACCAAAGTAGACTTACCTACATTTGGCCGCCCTACTACAGCGATTTTAATGCCTTTGGCAACGTCGACCTGTTGTTCTTCCGTAAATTCCGGAACTTCGGCCAGCACTTCTTCCATCATGGATTTCACACCACGACCATGGGTTGCAGTAGTAGCAAAAATTTCGCCCAAACCTAATTCGTAAAAAGGCGCGAGTGCGATGTCCGGATCCATACCGTCAATTTTGTTGGCAACCAAATAAGTTTTTTTATTATTCACACGCAAATGTTTTGCGATCATATGATCAGCAGGATGCACGCCTGAGCGGCTATCTAGAATAAATAAAACAATATCCGCTTCTTCAATCGCCAATAGGGATTGACCAGCCATCATGCTATCAATACCCTCTTCTTCACCGCTAATACCACCGGTGTCGATTACGATAAAGCGACGCTCTTCAAAAGTTCCTTCGCCGTATTTGCGATCACGCGTAAGGCCGGGATAATCCGCCACCAATGCATCACGGCTGCGCGTGAGGCGATTAAATAAAGTAGATTTTCCGACGTTGGGCCGACCAACAAGTGCAATAACAGGAATCATAATGAGTACATCAATTAATAAATAAAACAATTTGGCATACAAAAACCAATACGCCACAAAAAAATCAACCACTTAAAGAGTTTCCTCCTTAAGTGGTTCGAAAAATAACTTGAATTAACGCTTATTTTTTAGCGGTTGCGGTAAAGGCCATTAAGCCTCCGCTGTTGCCATAGACATAAAGCGTTTTACCATCAGTCAACAAAGGTGCGCGCACGCCATCGCTATCAACACGATCACGCGCAGCAAATTCTCCGTTCGATTGATTTAGCACATGCATGTAACCTTCAAAATCTACTACAGCTACATAATCACCAAATACTTGCGGGCCACCTAAACGACGACGCAACAATTTTTCGTTTTGCCACAGTTGCTCACCGGAAGTAAGACTGTAAGCGACCACTTTTCCATCGCTCTGGCTAACAAATAATTTATCGTCAGACGCGGCGAGATTTTCAGTAGTCGAACCATCTATTGCCCACACACTGCCACCCGTTCCACGAGCAACTGCGGCGATACGACCTTGATAAGTTCCTACAAACAAAATGCCATCTTTAATTAGCGGACTCGCGTGAATATCAACCATACGGTCTAATTCTGAACGACCTTTTGGCAAGGCCATACGTTGTTCCCACAAAATTAAACCATTGCTTGGATTAAACGCCATCAAGCGACCATTCGCAAAACCGGCATAAATTGCAGTATCTGTTACTAAAGGCGCTGCGGTGCCACGCAATGTTAAAACTGGCGGTGGATTTTCAAAGAACCACATATCAGCGCCAGTTTTTGCATCAACCACAAACAATTTTCCGTTCATCGTTTGCACAGCAACAACTTGACCGTTAGTTTGCGGTACCGACGAAATTTCGCCATTTACTTGTTTACGCCAAATTTGTTTGCCATCTTTCGCAGAAAGTGCGATCAATTCACCGGCGTAATTACCGATGTAAAGTAATCCATCCGCATAACTAATACCGCCAGTAACACCGTGGTTTAAATCTTTATTTTTAAAGAAATAAACAACGCTTCCAGTCCATCCGGTAAATTCGGGCGTTACATTTTTCGACCAGAGTTTTTTTCCGGATTTACTATTCAACGCACTTACAATGCCTTCGTGATCGATGGTGTAAATTGTATCACCCGCTAGCGCCGGGGTAAGTTGCGTCAAGCCAATTCCCTGCCCTCTGCCGACACCATGGCTCCACACTTCACTCAGCCTGGCCGTTTCTTTAAAGCTTTCCAAATCCATTGGCTCTTGGCCAGTTTTTTTAGAAAATATCGAACAGCCGGACATCAATACGGCACAGAGCAGTAAGCCCCATTTCAAGTGCCTCATTGGGCTTTCTCCTCAGCAACAGCAAGTGGTGACTTTAATTCATCGGCTTTCATTTGCAATACCATTGCACGTTCCTGTTGTTGTGGATCAGTAGTTTCCAAGGCTTTTTGATAAGCAGTTGCAGCTGCTTCTTTGTTGCCTTGCGCTTTTAATAAATCACCACGTACTTCAGCGTATTCTGATGCAAATGCTTTACTAGGCTCTTCTGCCAATTGAGCTTGCGCTTCGGTGTATGCGCCTTTGGCAACGTATACACGAGCTAAACGTACATGCGCGAGTTGTGCGGTAGCAATGTCAGGCTTGGACGATAAAATCCATTGTAATTCAGTTACTGCTTTATCCAAATCACCTGCATCAACTGCAGATTTAGCAAGATAGAAAGCTGCGCTTTGTGCATACAAACCAGTGCCATTTTTTGCTTTGATTTCACTTGCAATAGTGGCAGCAGTATTTTTGTCAGCGTCAGAAAGTGTTTTACCTGGTTCAACATTAAGAAGCTTTACCAGCGCATCGTATTGAGCAGAAGCAGATTCTTTTGTTGCATTATTTTTGTCTTGCCAAGTTGTCCATGCAAAATAAATTGCAACTGCAGCGACTATCGCAATGATCACTACCTTGCCGTAATCTTTCCACCAGCGCTTCAAGACTTCTAATTGTTCTTCTTCGGTTAAATGTACGCTCACAATGAACTCCTAATAATTCATATCAATTAAAATTTTATACACGATTTTTAAAAAATTTAATAATGTCGCTTAGCGGAATTATTTGCTGGGGTTGATCGTCACGTAAAAATTTTACGGCGACTACCGCTTTTGCAACTTCATCTTCACCTAAAATCAGAGCTAAACTTGCTGTGCTTTTATCAGCTTTTTTCAACTGATTTTTAAAATTTCCACCACCACAATTATTGATCACTCGCAAACTTGGCAATTCATTGCGCAAGTTCTCCGCTAACTGAAAAGCTTCTTTCTGCACGTTGCCAACTGCAACTACATAGACATCGGCAATCTGCTCCAGATTTTTTGGAATTGCATCGACAGCTTGTAGCAGCAAAACCAAACGCTCGAGCCCGATTCCAAAACCAACAGCTGGAGTTGATTTTCCGCCAAGTTGTTCAACCAAATTATCGTAACGGCCACCAGCACACACTGTACTTTGTGAACCTAATTTATCCGTTACCCATTCAAATGCGGTCTTGCCGTAGTAATCCAAACCGCGCACCAGGCGTGGATTAATTTGATAACTGACACCACCAGCATCCAACAAAACTTTTAACTGCTCAAAATGCGCGCGCGATGTTTCATCTAAATAATCCAACAATACCGGCGCATTATCGAGCAAGGCTTGAGTACTTGCCTCTTTACTGTCCAATATACGCAGAGGATTGGTTGTTAAACGGCGCTGGCTGTCGGCATCCAATTTTTCTTTGTGATTTTCCAAGTAAGCCACCAGGGCTTCTTTGTAATTTGCACGCGATGCGGAATCACCTAATGAATTGATCTGCAGTGTGACAAACGGAGCGACGCCAAGTTCACGCAAAATACGCGCGCTGAGTAATAAAACTTCAGCGTCAATATCGGGCCCATCCATGCCAAAGGTTTCTACACCAATTTGGTGGAACTGGCGGTAACGGCCTTTTTGCGGGCGTTCGTAACGAAACATTGGGCCCATGTACCACAAACGCTGGGTTTGATTGTACAGCAGACCATGCTCTTCGCAGGCGCGAACACAAGATGCCGTGCCTTCAGGACGTAGCGTGACACTGTCACCGTTACGATCATCAAAGGTGTACATTTCCTTTTCAACGATATCGGTAACTTCACCAATAGAACGCTTGAAAAGATCGGTCGATTCTAAAATAGGAAAACGAATTTCTTGATAAGCATAACGACGCAAAATATTTGCGACAGCCGCTTCAACGTATTGCCACGCCGACGAATCGCTTGGTAATAAATCATTCATTCCACGAATAGCTTGAATTTTTTTCAAAATACTTTCTCTACCACCAATGGCTTAAAACCATTGCCATCTAAATAACTGGACTCGACTATGCGCGAGCAATAATATTTTTTTCATCTTCAGCCATTTTAATGGCTTTCAATGCTGCTCTGGAACGAATAAGTTTTTCCAGATTATCCACCAAATTTTCATTGCCGATTTTATGGTTCGGTTCACCGTCGATATACACTAGATTATTTGGTGTGCCACCAGTCAAACCCAAATCAGCTTCTTTCGCTTCACCAGGACCATTTACAATGCAACCGATGACAGCAACATCAATCGGCGTCGTTATATCCTCCACGCGTGCTTCCAACTCGTTCATTGTTTTAATCACATCAAAGTTTTGACGTGAACAACTTGGGCAAGCGATAAAGTTCACACCTTTACTGCGCAATTTTAAACTGCGCAATAAATCCCAACCCACTTTAATTTCTTCGACGGGATCCGCAGCGAGCGAAATACGGATAGTATCGCCAATGCCATCCATTAAAAGCGCGCCTAAACCTACAGCAGATTTAACGGTGCCAGCGCGCAACACGCCGGCTTCCGTAATGCCCAAATGCAAAGGCTGCTCTATTAGCGCTGCTAATTTACGATAGGCAGCAACGGCCATAAAAACATCTGATGCTTTTACGCTGACTTTAAAATTATGGAAATTTAAGGCATCCAAAATTTCAACATGACGCAGTGCAGATTCCACTAACGCATCCGGTGTTGGCTCGCCGTATTTTTTTTGTAAATCTTTTTCCAATGAACCGGCGTTAACGCCAATTCGAATTGGAATATTTAAATCGCGCGCTTTATCGACAACTGCACGGACACGATCTTCACGACCAATATTGCCGGGATTGATACGCAAACAGTCCACACCCAAATCAGCAACGCGCAACGCAATTTTGTGATCGAAATGAATATCCGCAACTAGTGGAATATCCACTTGTTTGCGAATTGCACCAAAGGCTTCTGCTGCATCCATCGAAGGAACCGATACGCGAACAATATCTGCGCCTGCTAATTGGATACGACGAATTTGCTCAACCGTTGCGGATACGTCTGTCGTTTCAGTATTAGTCATGCTCTGCACGGAAATAGGCGCATCGCCACCTACCGGCACATTTCCAACCATAATCTGACGCGACTTGCGACGTTTAATCGGTGATTCACAATGCATAATTTTACCTTAACAACACAGCAACTTTTAATTGCCGACTTTCAGTATTAACACGTTACTTCCCAACAATGGGATAACATCAATTTTTTTGCCGTTCAATTGCACATCGACTGCGGGCGCATTGCCTAACTTCACGTCGAATGGTGCAAGCCCAACCAATTTTAATTTGCTACCAGCTGGCTCAAGTTCGGTGGCAAGGACATCACCACGTGAATCGCTCACTTCCAACCAGGATTCAGCCCGAAATGAAAAACTAATTTCATCCAGACTGGTTTTCTTAACACTTACCTGCGCTGCAACTGACGCACTGCTTGAAGTTGCAATTGAGCTTAATGCCGAACTAAATACAGAAGAATTTGCTGCATTAGCCGATTTACTCGAACTTGAATTCTTTACAGCCAACGCATTTTGTATTCTACTTTGTGAAGATGTACTCACCGGCGATACACTGCTACTTGAACTGCTAAATTCGCTCGCACTTGCAAATGACTCAGCCACCGTTGATTTCAAATTTTCCGATGCCGTCGAGGAATTACCAACTGCTGGAACAACGTATTCTGTTTCCGTATGGTTATCAAAAAACCAAACAGATATTAGCCAAATCCCAATTAAAAACGCGCCAATAACCACAAGAAATTGCCACGCGCCGCGATGACCTTGTGGCTCTGTTGGCGCAGCAATTTGGGCCGCCACAACTTCCGGCGGTTTTATGTCATCCATCAACTGATCGTACGCAGCTAATACGACAACAACATCTATCTTCACTAAATTTGCATAGGCACGAATGTAACCGCGCGCAAAAGTGTCCGAACTCAAACGGCTATAGTCATCTGCTTCCAAGGCTTTAACCTTGTAAACAGTCATATAAAGTTCTTTCGCAACTTGTTCCTGAGTTAGCCCGGCCTGCAGTCGACCTTGCAGCAATATTTTACCGGGCGATAATTTCTCATTTGGTTGCGATTCACTGGCTTCAACCATCAGAACCTCAATTAGAATTCTTTTGTTGGTAATCCAAAAGTTCTTTGGAATATGGGAAATTATTTTTCAATTTCAGCGCGAGACTTGCTTCTTTATCTTTGTTGCCAAATATTCTTTCTAAACGAATTCCCAACATCAAACTACGTGGCGACGAACTGACCAGAGATTCATAAACATCCAGATTTCTTTTAGCCTCTGCATATTCTTTGTTTTGGAAATTAATGTCTGCCAACTCAATAAATGCATCAGAATTTTTTCTGTCTAAAATACAAGCATGTTCAAATGCCGACTGCGCTCGCGCGTCTTTACCAATCTTCAATGCGGCCTTGCCGACATTCGTTAAAGCCTGTGAACGATTTACATAACCCAAATCGGCAGCTGCTAATTCAAACTGAGTGAAAGCTTCCTGGTAGCGCTTTTGGTTGTAAAGAAAAATACCGTAGTTGTTGTGCGCGGCGGTTAAGTTTTTATCGCGTTTTATCGCTAACTTAAAATTTTCTTCTGCAAGCGCTGGCTCCCCTTCCAGCTGATACAACATTGCCATGGCATTAGTTGCAGGAGCTGAATTTTTATCAATATCAAACGCTTTAGTTAAATGGATACGCGCTGATTCACGATTACCTTTTTCGACATAACCCAATGCCATTTGTACATGAAGCTCAAGTGCCTTGGCCTTATCTGGAGCTTTTTTTTCTTTACCTTTGACTTGTTCGGAAACACAACCAAATAAAAATACGCTCACTAACACACACATCAATACATTCTTAAAACCTGACAGCAACTTATTATTCTGCATTGTGTTACTCCGAAGGCATTTAACGTACAAGCATTAAATTCAAGCTATTAAGCTATTTAATCATGCGCCAATAATTTTTATCGGCTGTGCTTCCTCAAAACGTGCACGATGGCGCTCGCTACGCTTGGTAATGTCGTTAACAGTTCCTGCAAGCTGACCGCAGGCTGCATCAATGTCATCCCCGCGTGTTGTGCGCACAGTCGCGATGTAACCCGCTTCGATTAGAATATCCTGGAACTTACGCAAGGCATTATTGCTAACACGTTTGTAGTTGGACAAATTAAACGGATTAAACGGAATTAAATTAATTTTCACAGGAACATCGCGCAGCAATTCAGCAAGTTCATGTGCGTGATGTGGGCGATCATTTACCTGATCAATGAGTGTATATTCAATCGTAATTTTGCGATGATTATCGGGCATAGCCGCAATGTAACGCTGCGCAGAATCCAATAGCATGGCGATGGGATATTTACGATTAATGGGAACCAATTCGTTACGCAACTCATCGTTAGGCGCGTGCAAAGAAATTGCAAGGCAGGCATCAGTAAATTGGCTTAAACGATCTAATTGTGGAACAACACCTGATGTACTTAAGGTCACGCGGCGCTTGGAAATTCCATAAGCGTTGTCGTGCATCATAAGATTCATGGAATCGACAACATTATCAAAATTAAGTAAGGGCTCGCCCATACCCATCATCACCACATTAGTAACAGCGCGTGGACCATTTGGTGTTAATTGACCAAAAGATTTTGCTGCAATCCACACCTGGCCAATAATTTCTGCTGCCGTTAAATCGCGATTGAAACCTTGTTTGCCCGTTGCACAAAAGCTGCAATCCAGTGAACAACCAACCTGCGAAGAAACACAAAGTGTTCCGCGGTCGCCCTCAGGAATATAAACAGTTTCAACAACATTCCCGCCTGATACGCGAATCAAAAACTTACGCGTTCCATCGGTAGAATCCAGCTGTTTAATAACTTCTGGCGCGCGAATTTCTGCACACAAATTTAATTTTGCACGCAGGCTTTTACTAACGTTGGTCATGTCTTCGAAATTATCAGCACCGAGCTGATGAATCCATTTCAGCACTTGTACAGCGCGAAATTTAGGTTCGCCAAGTGTTTCGAAAAACGCGATTAACTTGGCTTCCGACAGACCTAAAAGGTTTACCTTGGCCGCGCCACCTTTGCTCTCTTTAAGAGGAGCAACCGCACTTGCACCCGCCGATGTTGCTGACGTGGTTTCTGCGATTGGACTGATATGCTCGGCCATGGGTTTTACCTAAAAATAAACAACAAAAATTAACGAACAATAATGTCACTGGATGCAAAGAAATAAGCGATTTCGCGTGCAGCAGAGGTCGGTGAGTCCGAACCGTGAACTGCGTTTTTATCAATCGCTTCAGCGAAATCAGCGCGGATAGTTCCTGGAGCTGCATTGGCTGGATTGGTGGCACCCATCAATTCACGGTTTGCCAAAATAGCGTTTTCACCGGATAACACTTGCACTACGACTGGACCGGAGATCATAAATTCAACCAAACCATCAAAAAATGGACGGCCTTTGTGTTCAGCATAAAAGCCTTCGGCTTGTGCCTTGCTCAACTGAACCAAGCGTTGTGCGGCAATAGTTAAGCCTGCTTTTTCAAAACGCGCTACGATTTCGCCGATGTGGTTCTTGCTAACAGCATCAGGTTTAATGATTGAAAGGGTTTGTTCAACAGCCATGAAACATCTCCAAATTGATCCCAAAATAGCCAGCGCATAAGTCGCGCAATGGCCCATAAATACAAAACCCGCGATTATACGCGGGTTCAGCGGCTTTTTATACGCACCAAAAGGCAAAAAACGACAGAAAATTAGAGACTTGCAGCAGTTTCTTGAATTCGTTTCACCATCGCCTTGAGACCATTACCACGGGTAGAACTCAGATGCTGTAAAAGATCCAGCTGCGTAAAATAAGCTTCAATATCAACCGCCGCTATTTCAGCGGCGGTTTTGCCGTTATAAGCCGCGAGAACCACACCCAGCAAGCCTTTCACGATGAACGCGTCGCTGTCAGCCTGGAAGAACAAGCGATTATCGCGCACTTCATCCACCAACCAGACCTGACTTTGGCAGCCGCGCACAATATGTTCATCAGTGCGTAAACTCTCGGCCATGGGCGGTAACTCTTTGCCCAAATCGATAATGTATTTGTATCTATCTTCCCAAGAATCAAAAAAACCGAGGGTATCCACTATATCGTCGGCGCTTACGTCTATACCAAATTGGGTCATTACAGGTGATTCCAGGATTCACATAGGGCGGCATTGTGTCTGCAGAGCGCGGCATTATGCCTGCAAAGCGTACTAGTCACTAGATATATGGGAAGAGGACTAGAAGAACATACCGGTTTCCAACTGGGCTTCTTCACTCATCATATGGCGTGCCCATGGTGGATCGAATACTAATTCGACTTTTACAGACTTTACATTGGGCACTTTGCGAACGCGGTACTCCACATCGCCTACCAGTACTGGGCCCATTCCACACGCGGGAGCTGTGAGAGTCATTCTAATATCGACGTGCTTGGCGGACTGATTTATTTTTACACCATAAATCAAGCCAAGATTAACCAAATCAACGGGAATTTCGGGATCGTAAACACTTCCAAGCGCTTGCCAAACCTGATCTTCACGGACGGTTTCATCAGTGGGTTCCGGGAAAGTTAAACTATCTGCTTCAAGCCCGAGCTTGCCAGCATCAGTACCATCAACGCGAACCATTTGGCCGTGATAGGTCACGGTGTAGTTACCACCCAATGCTTGCGTGATGGTCACAAAGGTATCTTGCGGAATGGTGAGCGGCGTACCGTCAGGAACCCGGCGTGCGGGACAATCAGCAAGCGCCACCACCATGCGTCTTTCAGACATAATTTCTCTCAATAACTACTCAATAACTGCTTCAGTAACTAGCTGGCCACGCTAAAACTTTCACCACAACCGCAATAATCTTTTACACGCGGATTGTTAAATTTTAATTGGCGATTAACGCCTTCAGTAACGTAATCAATTTCAGTTCCACTTACGACTGGCAAAGCCGCGGGATCAATTAATAATTCAACGCCCTCGCCTAAGGCCAAGCGTAAATCCTCAGCTTTGCCTTCGGGAACCAAATCGACAACATACATCCAGCCAGTGCAACCGCTCTGCTTCACGCTTAAGCGAATTGCTTTGGCTTCTTTATTACCGTTTAATTGACGCTTGAAATGCGCTGCAGCGGATGCGGTTACCGAAACAGATTCTTGCTGCGGATCAAATGATGCGACATTCATAAATCGTCTCCCGTAAAACTAAAAAGTATTTACTACATTAGGAACATTTTTGCTTTTTCAATGGCCGCGAATAAACGATCCACTTCTGCAAAGGTGTTATAAAAACTAAAACTCGCGCGCACAGTTCCAGGAATACAAAACTGATCCATAATCGGCTGCGCGCAATGATTACCGGTGCGCACCGCAACACCCTGCTTATCCAGTAAAACACCGACATCGGCAGGATGCGCTCCCTCCAGCATAAAACTCATCACGCTGGTTTTATTCGCCGCCGTCCCAATCAATTTTATTCCTGGTGTTGCGCGTGCTTTTTCTTCTGCGTACGCAAGCAACGCTTGCTCATGCGCTGCGGCCGCATTACGATCAATAGAGTTTAAATAATCAATCGCTGCGCCAAAACCAATTACACCGGCAATATCTGGTGTACCAGCTTCAAATTTGTAAGGCAGTTGATTGAACGTTGTGCCTGCAAAACTCACAGTTTCAATCATCTCACCGCCACCTTGATAGGGCGGCATAGCTTCCAGGATTTCACGCTTACCATAGAGCACACCCAAACCGGTAGGGCCGAATAATTTGTGCGCAGAAAAAACGTAAAAATCGCAATCTAACTTCTGGACATCTACCGACCAATGGCTCACTGCTTGCGCGCCATCGATTAGTACTTTTGCTCCAATTGCATGCGCAGCGGCGATGATTTTTTCAACCGGATTAATCGTGCCCATTGCATTAGACACGTGCCCTACTGCAACCAGTTTTACATTAGCGTCCAACATGGATTCAAATGCATTCAAATCAATAGTGCCAGTCGCATCAACAGGAATTGCTTCAACGCTAGCGCCGGTTGCTTGCGCGATTAATTGCCAAGGAACAATATTGGAATGATGCTCCATGGCCGATACTAAAACCCGGTCGCCTTCGGTTAAATTTACTCGACCCCAAGTGGCAGCGACTAAATTAATACTTTCTGTGGTGCCGCGCGTCCAGATGATTTGTCTTGCATCAGGAGCATTTAAAAATTCAGCAACTTTAGTGCGCGCCGCTTCAAACTTAACCGTGGCACGATCTGCAAGTGCATGCGCACCGCGATGCACGTTACTGTTGTCGGTACGGTAATAATCGCTAATTGCATCTATAACAGCGTTTGGTTTCTGCGTAGTGGCGGCGTTATCCAAATACACTAACGGCTGACCATTTACGTTTTGATGAAGAATTGGAAAATCGGCGCGAACTCGTTCCACATCAAAAGGTTCAACATCAAATTTGTCAGTTTCCGAAATCTGATTGCTCATTATTCGTCAGCCATCTCTAGCAAGGTTTGATCGCGACCAAATAGTTTTGCCAAGCGCGGCAACAAATAATGGTGAACAGCCGGTTCGGCGATTTGCTGCAATAATTCGTTGATAAAACCAAAACTCATCATAACTTCGGCTTCGGTGCGCGAAACACCGCGACTCTGCAGGTAATAAAGCGCCGTGTCATTTAACTGGCTAACTGTTGCACCGTGAGCACACTTAACATCATCCGCATAAATTTCTAATTCAGGCTTGGTGTTAATTTCTGCCTTATTAGAGGTCAGCAAATTCTTATTGCTGAGTTCTGCCAGCGTTTTTTGTGCATCTTTGTGGATATAAATTCGACCGTTAAAAATCGCCTGCGCCGAATCCGCAATAATTCCACGGAAAACTTCGCTCGTTGTGCAGTGAGGAACCCAATGCTGAACATTGCTGTGGTAATCCACCATTTGGTTATTGCGCGGCAAATAAACACCTTGCAAATTTAACTCAGCGCCTTGGCCGCGATGATTAATTTGGTAATCAATACGCTTTAATTTGCTGCCTAGTGCTAGCGTAAAACCACGAAAACGCGCATTGCGCAATAAATTCACATGCACTGCACCGATATGCTGAATATTCTCTTCTTCTAGATTTAAACGGTAGTGCTGTAACTGTGCGTTATCGCCAACAACAATTTCGGCCAGCGCGTTAACAACACTATTTTGTTGTTCGGAGGTAGACACAAAATGCTCAATGATTTCAGCTTGCGCAGAATCTTCAAGTACAACCAACAAACGCTGATTTACCGATAGCGTCTGTTCACCAAGTGTAGAAACTTGAACCACATAAATGGGTTGATCCAAGGTTTGATTGCGTGGAACATAAACTAATATTCCATCATCCAGCCATGCGCTATTAAGCGTTGCAAATAGATGTTGTGAACCCTCGACTACTTTACCCAGATATTGCTCGATAATTTTTTGCTGAGCTGAATTTGCTTGTGAAAAGCGAACAATATTTTCAGAAAAACTAGATGAGTTAGCTGCATCAAAAACGCCGTTAACAAACACTAGGCGAATTGCATTTACATCAATAAACTCAACTTCGCTTTTCCAATCGGTATTAGCGGCAGAAGTGTTCACTAAAGTTAGTGACGTTTTTTGCAAAGATGCCAGCGACGTGTATTTCCAATGCTCAGTTTTACGCGTCGGCCAGATGACATTCTGCCACTCATTTGCTGCTTGCGAGCGCAGCGGCGCTAGCCACGCAGGACTTTGTTGCTGCGCTGCAATCGTTAATGCTTGTTGTTGAAAATCGGTCATCGCGTTACACCGCCTCTTCTTCAAGCCATGCATAACCTTTTTCTTCAAGCTCAAGCGCCAATTCTTTGCCGCCGGTTTTTACAATGCGACCATTTGCCAGCACGTGAACGTAATCAGGCACTATGTAATCGAGCAGACGTTGATAGTGCGTTACCACTATAAAACTGCGATCCGGTGAGCGCATTTCGTTAACACCATTCGCCACGACTTGCAGTGCATCAATATCCAACCCTGAGTCAGTTTCATCGAGAATACATAAACTCGGCTCAAGCAACATCATTTGCATAATTTCGTTGCGTTTCTTTTCGCCGCCGGAAAAACCCTCGTTGACGCCGCGCTTTAAAAATGTGGGGTCAAGACTAACGCGCTTGCTGGTTTCACGCGCAAGCTTCATAAATTCAACAGCAGATAATTCAGGCTGGCCGTGATGTTTGCGTTTTGCATCTACCGACGCTTTCAAAAATTCCATATTGCTAACGCCGGGAATTTCTACGGGATATTGAAAGGCTAAAAACAAACCTTCGCGCGCACGCTCTTCAATTTCCAATTCAAATAAATCTTTGCCATTAAATTCAACTGTTCCGCCAGTGACTTCGTAACCGACACGACCAGACAACACATTACCGAGTGTACTTTTACCTGCGCCATTTGGGCCCATGATGGCGTGAACTTCACCGGGTTTAATAGTGAGGCTCAAACTTTTAAGAATATCTTTTTCTTCCACTTTGGCGAACAAATCAGTAATGCGTAACATAAATTTCTTGGTCCGGTAATTTTTCAATCAATTTGATAAACATCTCGCTCTCAAGCTCCAGCTTGGGAGTGTTTTCCTACATTCCTCAGCTAGAGCTTGGGAACGAAAATAACAGAGTGTTAATTTTATCCAACTGAACCTTCAAGGCTCACTTCCAATAATTTGCCGGCTTCCACCGCAAATTCCATGGGTAATTCTTTAAATACTTCGCGGCAGAAACCATTCACAATCATGGATACCGCTTTCTCTGCGTCGAGTCCACGTTGCTGGCAAAGAAATAATTGATCGTCGCTTACTTTCGACGTTGTAGCTTCATGCTCAATGACAGCGCTGGGATTTCTACTTTCGATATAAGGAAAAGTATGCGCACCGCATTTATCGCCAATTAACAGAGAATCGCATTGTGTGTAATTACGAGCACCATCCGCACCGGGATTCATGCGCACTAATCCGCGATACGCATTTGAGCTTTTACCCGCAGAAATACCTTTGGAGATAATTGTTGAGCGCGTATTTTTACCAATATGAATCATCTTGGTGCCGGTGTCGGCTTGCTGATAATTATTGGTTAATGCAACAGAATAAAATTCGCCAACGCTGTTGTCGCCACGCAAAATGCAGCTTGGATATTTCCAGGTAACTGCGGAACCTGTTTCAACTTGCGTCCAGGAAATTTTGGCATTGGTATGGCAAACACCGCGCTTGGTTACGAAATTATAAATACCGCCCTTGCCTTCTTCGTTGCCGGGGTACCAGTTTTGTACGGTGGAATATTTAATTTCGGCGTTGTCCAACGCAATCAATTCAACCACTGCGGCGTGCAATTGGTTTTCATCGCGCATGGGCGCGGTGCAACCTTCAAGATAACTTACGTGCGAACCTTCATCCGCAATAATTAAAGTGCGCTCAAATTGGCCGGTGTTTTGTTCGTTGATGCGGAAATAAGTCGACAACTCCATCGGGCAGCGCACGCCTTTTGGGATATAAACGAAAGAACCATCTGAAAACACAGCACAATTTAATGCTGCGTAATAATTGTCTTTTTGCGGCACTACCGATCCGATA
>Ga0247741_1000627_pt1 | contig 19562 bp, 15 predicted proteins | sample UWRJL213509R2_FD_180945 | JGI IMG/M metagenome (GOLD analysis project Ga0247741, IMG submission 180945) | Plant litter microbial communities from Arlington Agricultural Research Station in Wisconsin, United States - UWRJ-L213-509R-2 | ecosystem: Environmental > Terrestrial > Plant litter >... | reverse complement strand
GCGCTCGTTGCCGACGGCACCACCGTCTATCTCGGATCCCGCGACTACGGCCGTGGAGTGGTCGCGGCGCAGCAGCTGGGCGCCATCCCGATCCAGATCGACATCACCGATGCCGCATCCATCGCTGCCGCGGCCGAGCGGATCAGAAGCGAGCAGGGGCGGCTGGACCTGCTCGTGAACAACGCTGGCATCTCGAACACTCGACGCGCGGCCGCCTCGCCCGAGCAGCTGGCCGACCCTCGGTTTCTCGAGGAGTATGCGAACGCGGGCACGGCGAGCCGCGCATCCCTCGATGAGATGCGCGCCGTCTGGGACGTCAACGTCTTCGGCACCCTCGCCGTCTATCAGGCGATGCTGCCCCTGTTGCGCGACGGGGTGGATGCGCGCATCGTCAACGTCTCGAGCGGCCTGGGCTCGCTGACGGCAAACGCCGATCCCGACTCTCCGTACCACTCGATGTTCGGCGTCATCTATCCGGCATCGAAGGCCGCGGAGAACGCCATCACGCTCGCGATGATGGTCGAGCTCGAGGGCACCGATATCAAGGTCAACCTGGTCTCCCCGGGCTTCACCGCGACGAATCTGAACAACTTCACGGGAACCGAGACCGTCGAGGACGGGTCGCGGGAGGTCATCCGTGTCGCCCTTCTCGGGCCGGATGGCCCGTCGGGCACCTTCACCCGATGGGAAGGCGCACCGATCCCGTGGTGACGGGCCCGTTTGACAGAACGTAGGCGGGCTAGCTAACTGGTCAAGGTGAGCAGCGATGAGATCGGTCATGAGGGCGTCGGTGCGTGGGCGAAGAGGTACTACTTCACCTACCGCGAGGCGCTCGAATCGGCCCTGCGGCCGTTCGGGCTCGGGTCGACGCAGTGGTACGTGCTGTACCAGCTCGCGAACAGCGGCCCGACGATGCAACGCGACCTCGGGCAGATGCTGAAGCTCGAGCGTGCGACCCTGAGCGTCGTCGTTGCGACGCTCGTGCGCAAAGGCCTGATCGAGCAGGCCCCGGGAGCAGACGATCGACGGCAACGGATGCTCGAGCTCACCCCCGCGGGCACCGAACTCTGGGCGAGGCTGCCCGACCCGATCGCCGAGATCCGCTCGATCGCCTTCGGTCCGACGAGCGATGCCGACGCTGCCATCGCGATTCGTGTGCTTCGGGAGGCGACCCGGCGTCTCACCGAGCATGTGGGTGAGCCTCCCGCGCGCGGGCAGTAGCGCGCTCCGCTGGTCGAGTAGCGCGCTCCGCTGGTCGAGTAGCGCCCGAGCTTGCGAGGACGCGTATCGAGACCCACCCCGCAGTTACTCTGCCTGGTCGAGACCCACGTAAGCAGCCCTGATGCGCTCGGTGACATCTATCCCCGCAGAAAGAACGTTGCTGAGGTAGACGGCCGAGGAGTTCGTCAACTCTCGCCGACGCCCGATAGCCATTGCTTCGTTCACCGTCACCTCCCGTGCCCAGACGAGGTCGTATGTCGCTGAGTCGATGTTCAGGAAGACGATGACGTCGAGATCCCATGACCGAATCGCGCTGAATGCTTGGGTGCGATTGTCTCCTAAGCCAACCGCGCGAGCCTTCACCTGAATGCGGCGGCCAACCGCATCGATGATGTCGTAGCTTTTGGCCGAGTTGGCAGCGAGTTGGCCGCCGTATGCCTTCCACACGATGTGCTCAGCAATGTCACCGAGCGGCGGGTTGCGCGTACGGACCAACCCCCGCGACAGGAGCTCGTCAATGATCGCCACGTACGCGGCGAGCAGTTCGCGAACCGTCATCGTGCGTGGGTCGAAGGTCGCCATGACGCAACGCTAACGCCGAACGTCCCTGAGATTGTGGAGCAGCGGGTACCGTCCGCCCCATGCCCCCACGTCACGTCTTCACCGGCCGTATAGCCGGCCTAGGCACAACCTCAGGCGTGCGCTTAGTAATAGGAATGTGGGCAACGACCCCGTTCGGCTCCTTCGCCGACGTCATGCTCGAAGAGCCTGGCGGTCACCGTATCCTCCTGGCCCCGACCGTCGAGATCGCCGACTTCATCGCCACGACCTACACCTTCGACGAAGTGCGGGTCGCACCGGTGACCTTCCGCAGAACCACCGCCGGCGTCACCCTCGCGGCCGCACGCCTCTCCCTCACCTTCGGCGTGGGCAGCATCTCCCCGCTGGGCCGCCTGCTCCGTATAGTCCCGCCGGCCTTCGCCGCCAACACCACCTGGCTCCGCGCCATCGACCCGATAGCCCGAGTCCTGGTCCCCGGAGTCCGCACCGCAGGTTCCGCAAACGCCGGCCGCCGCGAGTTCTACGGCGTGACGCGGGCCCGCACGATTACGGATGCCGCGGCCACCTGGCAAGACCGCGACCTGGGCACCCTGGCTCCCCTCTGGCCCCCGGTCCGCTTCGGCTTCTCGAGTGCGCCGCCTTCGCCGCAGATCGTAGAGGTGACGACCACGATCGTCGGTTGAGTAGCGAGCGACGAAGGAGCCCGCGTATCGAAACCCCCAGCGCCTAGCCCGCTAAACTCAAAACGCCAGCCTCTGTAGCTCAATGGAAGAGCAGTTCCGTCCTAAGGAAACGGTTGGGGGTTCGAGTCCCTCCAGGGGCACCCGTTGGATGCAGAAATTGCTGGTCAGTATTCAATCGCGAGAGAGCGCACTGCCGCTAGGGCTGCCTGCGGCCAGGAGCGAACGCGTCCGCAACCGCCGCTGAGCTTGCGACACGATGCAGTGATTCTGGCCCAGACTCTGTGACGAATTCGCTCTTTGAGCCATCCCAAATCAGAAGTGCGGCGCCCGCAGGCTGGAGCGATCGCCGAGCACGCGTAAATCCGGCGGCTACGGTTGCAACGGGAAGTTGGGGGCCAGTTCCACGGCATGCGGGAGTTGCTATCGACCAGAGGGACTCGTTCGAGCCTCGGCCGAAGAAAGCACCTTCGACCAGGATCGGGGGGTATCGGTCGATCTAGAAGTGCCGGGGGGTCTTCGCGAGCAGCGCATTAGCGACAAGGTCTTCAGACGGTCATAGTCGACCCGAGAATCGCTGTCGCGGTTTGCATCAGCCCAACGATGGGGTTTATGTCACCCGATACGCGCTGTGGAAGGTCGATGACGTACTTCAGTGAGCCGGCATCCACGAACTGATGTGCGATCACATCCCCTCGTCGCAACACAGACACATTATTGTCAGTCATGTCGTACCCGCGAACGAAAGCTACGTGGAAAGCTCGAGCGAACGACAAATCATGGCCCATTGTTAGGTGGTCGTACCCTAATCCCGATTCGGAACCGTACTCGCGCACGTGGGAAAGAAATACGGTGGAGGCGTCGTCCCGGTCAGCCTCATCCAATCGTCCAACGATTCGATCGGTAAGCATCGGAACGGTAAACGAATTCTCGTGCGGCGCTGCCGCGACTAGCCCGATACTGACAAGTAGTAACCCTGTCTCATCGAAGTCTCTTCCTTCGTCGTGCACCACCTCGACCTGGTGGGTTCCCTGGACGTGGTGGGTGGATGTCGATGCAGTAGTCGTCTTAATCTCAACGCCCAGGCTTCCCCAACTGAAGTCGCGCATCGACTGGCTCCAGCCATCCCAAGCCTCGACCACCTGGGCCACCTGTTTCGTCGGCGCCAGTTGACAGAGCGCGTCAATTAGAAGTAGTTCGCCGGCGAGTCCCAGTAGGGCGGCATCCGAGATCCAAAGCCGCTCAAATACCAAATTGAGGATCCCCTCAGTGCGTCCGAAAGCACCAGGCAAATCGATGTCCGCGCCATTCTTCAGAAGTTCCGTGCACACGAATGCGGCGACTTCATCGAAGTGCCCAAGCGCGGGAAGTAGCAAGCGGTTGGCTTCGAACGCCGGACCTGAAACGTCTGCGTGCCACCATGGACCGTACTGAAGTGCGTCGCGAACCGATCGGAGCGTGGGCTGCAGTGGTCCCCCCACCAGGAAGATCTCAAGTCGATCCTCATGCGTCCTGGACAAGCCGACAACTCTTGCCCCAGTCGTCCAGCTGATCTCGCGGGCATCGTTTGTTTCCGGGCGGGAAAGCAGCGAGATCTGACTTCGAAGTTGTTCGTATGTTGGCATCAGAAGTCCGCTAAGCCGTTTGTGGTGACATGCTCGGTTGAACGCGAGCGGCGAACTGATCCGGGCCGCCGGCGGGGACGCAAACACCTATTGCGATGGTTGGGTGCGTCTGATCCGGCTGCTGATTAACGTAGAACAGTATCTGGCCATCAGCTCCGGGTGGTCGCCAGGCTTCATCGTCGGCGAGCGACGCAGCGTATTCGGCGTGATGATGGTAAAAATCGAAGTACTCGTCTCCGCGATATTCCGCTGCGCTTGCAGACGCGGCGTTAGTTCCCCAAGTTGTCTTGATGATGCCATCGGTAGCGCGTCGTCGAGTCGTCCGAATCTGAAACGGTAGAGACCTAAACGGGCCACCGGCCGTTGGGCTTTCCGCTGCGCCGTACCGGATGCCCACCCAAAATTTCGGTGCCTGTGCGCTCTTAGTCGTGAGGTCGACCATGGACCAAAGTTCGTCCCTGGCCCCGGTTACGAAGAGCCCTCGGACGTGACGCGACAGCGAGGCGTCCCATAGCCGGAGATAGGCGGGGATCCCATAGGGGCAGTCCTTGCGAACCGGCGAAACGGGCGCTCCGTCCTGCGGCGACGGAGCTCGATACAGGCGAAAGCCGGCCGGTAACGCTTGGATTGCGTTCAGCCGGCTTTCCACCTGAGACCAGAGCTCGCCAAGCTGGTTCTCTTGACCAGGGCGATAAGCCGCGTACGAGAGCCCGTCGAGGAGGTTGGCGGCTTGGGTGAGAGTAAGCGGGCTATCAAGGATTCGGCCTCGAACGCGATCGCCCGCGATGACATCTTGAGACGGTCTCTGAGCAAAGAGTTCCGAGACCAAAAGTGCGTTCGGGTCAGGATCGACGCCGCTATTAATGAGCGGAATAAATGGCTTGCGCCCCGGGTGCAAGGGCTTATTACCCAAGTTTGCGATTTTCCCCGTCGCTAGGAACCCCCGCCCCTGCAACACTTCGGGCTTCGGAACCACGGAGGTGGATTTCATTGCCTCTGCGAGGACGTTTCGCAGTGCTTCATCGACATCATGGTAGCTACTGAAAAACTCGATCTGGTCTTGCGAAGCAAACACGCGGCACAACTCGATATACGAGCCACGGTAACCGAACCATCGCTGCATCTGCATCTGTGTATCCGCCAGCGGGCTGTTCGTTGCCCTGAGGAAAAGGGTGGTTGTGAGACCTTCTAACGTCAAGCCTCTCGCCATCACGTTGCCGGACACGAAAATAGTCGACATGTCGCGGGGCGCAAACCACGTCCCATCCGCATTTTCAGTCGGAGTGTATTCCGGACGGTCGTCTGCCGCCGGATCGCTGTTGATCACGGCTAGCCGCGTGCCAGGAATCACCTCCTCTTTAAGGAGGCGCTTCACCGTCTGCCAGTCGGGCATGTCGCGCGAGCTCAGCGCGTTGAACTCGCGGTCGATAGAGATCGAGGATGACTTGTAACGGTCCAACCAAACCGACCACTCAGCTTCATCCGTGTCGACGGAATCGCAGAGGATCGCCGGGAGGTAACAGTCTCCGGAATCCAGTCGGGATCGCGCCTCACCTCGGGTTAAAACTCCTGCCCACAGGAGCACGTCTTCTGCTGTCGTGAAATGGTCGCTCACGAGTGCCGAAGGGTGAATGAGCATTGAATGTGGTCTGGGTGCGACTTCCCGCACGTGTCCCATCGATTCGAAAGTAGACCCCCGAGCCGAGTAGGGCCCAATGCGCTGGGAGTCTCTGTGGAGTCGAACTGCGCCCGCCACGAGGAAAGCTCTCATAGCGTCGGACAAGTCATCTTGAGGGTTTCCGGTCGTTGCGATGCACAATTCGGCGTCCCGCCCTCGTCGATAGAAGACTTCGCCGCCGGTGTAGTAGTGGTCAATCCCGCGGGGCTCTGTATAAGTCGATGATCGAGTGGCGAGGTCTCCCCGGTCTAAGGGAGTCCGAAGCGTAACAACAAAGTCCCGTGGCGAGAGAGGGTTGTGGTCTTCTTGCAGGAAGTTCGCCTGCGGGGTCGCGGTGTAGCCGATATACGTCGAAAAGAGGTTTTCGGGTGCGACATCCGACGGAGGGCACCACAGGTCCGATATGGCCCGAGGGATTTGTTTGAGGTTCCCGAAGATCGGGTCTTGAGAGGCCTCAACGTTCGCATCAAGGACAGAGCCATCGTCGGCTTCGTCGTCGAGTACTAACATATGAACCGGCCTTCCAAGGTTCCCTATCTCCGGAAAGACTGATTGCTTGAGGCTCTGGCCAAGAGCTTGCAAATGCCCCGCATGCTTCAAGGCTGTGACGATAATCGGCTGATTCCTAGCCAGAGCGCGCTGCACGCGCACTGCGCTCAACTGATAGCGAGAAGCAATCGGAATTGACTCCGCGGGGGGAGTCTTCGGAAGAAGAATGCGACGTCTCTGCTTCTCGGCCGAGTCGGGGCCCGGATCGAGTTGCTCGCGCAAACGATCCAAGGTCTGCTGCCAGAGGGAAAGCCGGGTTCCGGCCAAGACAACTACGATGTCCGTGCCACGATCCAATGAGCGTGCGATTGTCCCGAGCATGGAGGCAGTTTTGCCCGACTGGACCGAGCCCATAACCAAGCCTCGTCTGACCCGGTTCGCCGGCCAAGTGTGTGCCGACGGAACGCCCGGCCCGTAGATTCCGCGATCTACGACGTAGTTGCAATCGGCCTCGAGCACGGCGCGGGCCGTTGCGGTGAAATCTGCAAGACTCGCTTGATAACGTCCCCACCACGACTCATCAGCGTCTGCAGTCGCCGGCGGATGGGCGAAGACGACTTCGGGGGGCAGATTCATCTCCTGCGGAATCTCACTCGATGTCATCGCGGGCAAGAGCTAGAAGCGACTCGATACCGGACGAGCCGAAACGGCTTGCAATAGATTGACTCGCTTTAGCTACGTCGACTTCCAGTAGTTCCAAGACAGCCTTCGCGACGTCGGCGATGAAGACCCATTGAGTCCTCGTCTGGGTCTTGCGTGGGCGTGCCCAGCGAGAAGCGGTCTCGCCTAGTTGTGCTGTCGAAGATGCGGCGTAGATGATGTCCGCGGCGTTCTCTACTCTGAGTTCGAAATCCTGCGGCTGCGAGGCATGCGCGATAGCAAAGCCCACTAGGGATCCCACCAGCTGGAGCTCTTGCCATTTCTGGCCGGCAGATCCGTCCTTGAACTGAGGAGCCCAAAGTTCATCGTCGAAGGCAGCATGGACCTTCGCCGACGCGGAGATCCAGCTGAAGAGATCGGTGATGGTTGATTGCCTATTCAACTGATCGGACGAGTTGTCTTTGGCGCGACGAAGCAGGTCGTCGATGTGCCGGGCGGTCGACGGAAGGTCCTTACCGTTCGTGTCGCCGAGAAGAGTTGCTATCACCCAAGCGAGTACCTTCGTCCTCCTGTAACGTGACGAACCGAATCCGTACCCAGCGAGCGTCGCACCTAGGTGCTCTATTTCCGGCCATATCGGCAACAGCGATGGCGCAATCTTCTGAATGTCTACGCGAGCGTCCGCGTCTCCGGCCGCAACAAGCGTCGCTCGGGTCAGTTCGAGTTCGTGGAAGATTGCATTCCGGATCTCTTCCGCATTTAGGTGCATCCCTTGCTTGTTGTAGAGATTGAATACCTCGTGAATCTGGCTCTGATCCGCGCGCTTGTAGACGATTACTGGGATTCGGTATTCCGGGGTACCTTCGAAAAGCTCTTTGATTAGAACGTCTTCATCGGCAGCACTGATCACACGATCGATGATTTGTGTGTAGTACTTGCCTTGCAGCGGGGCTAAAGGCCCGTTGAGTCCCTCGCCGTTGTTGCGCAGTCTGAATGGGAAAAAGTATTCGTCCTCGACTTTGGACGTGACCTGCTGGTGTTCCAGCGACTTCCACATGCGCTTGAACGTCGGGTAGTCCTTTTCGAACGCCTTGACCAATTCGCCCTCCTGGGCGTGGCGTGAATCCGCCTTCTTCACCATGTCCTGGGCAACCGGATGCTTGCCGACGAATCTCAGGATCGCCGTCAACCGTTGTTTGCCGTCCACAACCTCATGCGGTTGGGTGGGATCCGGGTTTCGCAAGAGAATCACCGACGGAAGCGGAATACCCCGCAGAATCGACTCAATTAGCATTTGTCGGGCCGTGGAACCCCAAACATCGCCGCGTTGGTACGACGGTGTGAGGTTGAGTTGCTTGCCAGTAAAATCGGAAATGCGCCAAGTGCTGGCTGTCGCGGACACGGGTTTGAGCGGCTCTGAGGAGTCGATCTCTGGCTCGTCCTCCCATGCATCGTTCCACGCTTTCGTGGCAGCTTGGAGTGAGATGCCCTCTTCTTCAAATTTCTGAACAAAGACTTGCTGAAGTCGGGCTGCTCTATCAACTCGCTCGTACAGCTGGCTGAGGCCCGTCACAGAGAGTCGGGTCTCCTCGTCAACGATGAGGACTGACTTGGAAGGGTCCGTAATCTCCAATGCTGAGATCAGTTTGCGCGCGAAATCATCAGAATCGGTGGAGAGTTCACTGCCGAGACGAAGCCAGTCCTGGACGTCGGCTAACCGGCTCATCCATGACCCGGACTCGAAGCTGACATCCGAGGCGTCGAAAGACGCGGACGACCGGACAAAACCAGTCGGGGTGTCGACGACTTCCGAGAGACTTGCTACCTTTTCTGCGATGTCGCCCTGGAGTTGGAGGATCGAATCGTCCTCATCCAGTACGTCGTCGTCAGTCTCTTCGATCACGTCGGTCATGCAGGATTCCCTCTCGTCGCGGCGGGTGCTCAATACTAGGCGGCGGCCAATGGCCCATCGGATTGGCGTTCGGGAGTCAGATCTCGGAGCAAGGGCTCAGCGATTGTCTTCACAACGCGCGCGTTGACCGCGTTCCCCAACGCCTTGTAAGCGTGCAGGTCCGTATGCGGCAACGCAATTTCTCCGAGGCTCTGCAGTTCTGCGCACTCTCGGGGCGTCATGTAGCGCCTTACGCCGGCTATCTCCGCTCCTAGGATAGGAACCTGCGTGTGGGTCATCGCTATGAGGCTAGGCGCCGTCGAAGTCCTCTTGACGCGAATTCCTGAGGCCCGAACTTGCAGTACATATGCGTCGATTGAGCGAACTCCGCCCTGGGCGTTCCACTCGAATTTCTGAAGACTTGAAGAGAAGTTCCAGGGCTTCCACTCGTTCAGCCACGGCATAATCCACTCAACGTTGTCTAGAAAGAACTGTCGGTTCTGTCGGATGAATGCTCGCTTCCAACCAGGAAATTCATAGTCACCAGTTCGGCGGGAATGGCTCGGTATCCTGTCAAACTGCTGATCGACAGAGAGGCCCTCGAGGTTGAAACCGAAGCTGCCTCGAAAGTCTTCAAGGCCGCGCTCGTCCCATTCCCTCCACAATGCTGGAGGGGTCGCATCTTCGAACGGATAGGTCGCGCCGAACTCCATCGACCAGATCGGAAACGACGGTAACTTGACAGAGGCCGGCGACCTGCGAAGAAAGTCGCCCCACATGTCGATTGCCCGAAGCGTTTGTTTCGGCACGGCGCGCACGTCGCCTGCCCCTGCTCGAACAACCGATCGGATATCAGTCGGATCTTTGTGCTCAGAGGGCCATTTGAAGTCGTCTAGGCCGTCCGATGACCCCACGAAATATGCACGCTCGCGAATTTGCGGAATCCCGAATTGGTGCGGCGAGAACTTATGGATAGCCACCGAGTAGCCGAGTTCTTCGAGCATTTTCACGATTGTCTCTTTGGTGGCGCCACCTCGGTGGCGCAAGATATTCGGAACGTTCTCGAGGACGAACCGTCGTGGGCGCTTTACCTTTAGGATTTCGAACACTTTGAAGAACAGTTGGCCCTGAAGGGTGTGCTCGAACCCGAGCTGTTCGCCTGCTTTGGAGAACGGTTGGCAAGGGAAACCTGCGGTCAGAACGTCATGGTCGGGGATCTCGCGAGCTATGACTGACGGACTGCTCAAGTCGTTGACATCTCTCCAAGGGCGGAGGCCGAAGTTGTCTGTGTAGAGCGCGTTCAGTGTCGGCTCCCATTCCGCCGCGAAAACGGCTTCGCCGCCGAGTTCGCTTAGGGCCACGTGGAACCCGCCGAGCCCCGCGAAGAGATCGATGAATCGAAACGCGGATGCGCCGCCGTCTGACACCTGTGCCCCCTCTTGAGTTCCGTTGTCAGGATAGCGATCCGGTACGACAATCCTGGAAGCCTCGCCGCGCGGGAGTGCCGCATTCTTGCATTGGCTGCGCTCTAGCCGACGCCTGTGCAAGTCTCGCCGTCCAAGTCGTCTAGTCGAACTACGATCAAGCGAGCGCGTTGCGCCGGCACCGAAGGACGGCGGAAGTGCTCCCAGCGCGGCGGGCACCTACGCACGGTGCCGCTCAAAGATGTTGCCGAGAATAGGAAACCAATGTCTCAAAACTCGCGGAGCAATGTTGGCGGCGAAGTGAAATCGTTGCCTCTTCGTGCCTTACGTCCGGACTGGCGTAACCCGAGGTTTCCACCTCGTGCGACAGAAAATTTCGGAGACGACGATGAGGTCTACGTCTACCTCGACAAGAATTTCGACGCCGCGTCCGTCGCGGAGTCCATCTGGCGCCACGGGTATTTCAACTCGGAGCCTCTGATCGCAATTCCGTCGCAAGACGGAGAATATGTCGTGCTTGAGGGTAACCGGCGTCTGACTGCCCTCAAGGGCTTGTCGTCTGATGACCTGCGAAAGAGATTCGCAGACCCAAGGTGGAAAAAGCTGGAAACGATCTTCGGACCGGAAGACACGGTTCCGGTGCTTGTGGCAACCTCCCGCGGGGAGGTGGCTCCCATCCTTGGATACCGCCACGTGACGGGGATCGCTCCTTGGGACCCGTTCCAGCAAGCGAAATACGTGGCCGATCTAATCGACGATGAGGATAATCCGTTGACTGCGGCCGAAGTGGCCAGCCTGATCGGACGGGACGTATCTGAGGTTCGCGCTTTCTACCGAAACTATTCGACTTTGGAGCAGGCGCGTGACGGCTTCGAACTCGAGGACACCGAACGCATTGTCGATGAATTCGGCGTTTGGAATCGAGCGATGAGTAATACTGGAATCCGTTCTTACATCGAAGCACCGCCTCCTCGCGACGTGGAAGAAGGCACCTATCCGCTGCCGGAGACTGCAGCGCCGGCTCTCGCTCGTCTAACTACATGGATCTTTGGAGAACCGCGCAGCGGCGAGAAATCGGGCGAGTCTCCTGCCAATCGCCACGGTCGTGTGATCACCGATTCGCGAGAATTGACCCGTCTAAGCAGGGTCCTTGCCCACCCGGATGGTAGGGCCGAACTCGAAGCAGGCTCGGACCTAGCACAAGCCGAAGCGGCCATGATCGACAAGAATCTCAGATTCGGGTCGGGTCTCGAGTCTGCGTTGAACGCACTTAGACGGATAGAAACTGACCGCCCCGATGAACTCGACGTTATACATGTGCAGCGCCTCAACGAACTCGCCGACATCGTAAGGCGACTCCAGTCGTGACGCCGATCTCCATTGACCCACCTTCGGGATTCGGTCCATTCGAACTGGCAGAGTGGGTCGAAGCTTACATACAACTTAACGGATTGGCTTCCATCTCAAGATCTGCCATCGCCGCATCGTTTCCTGCTGGTCAAGCACCCGACGCGGCCGAGTTGGATGAGTTCTTTGCAGAGATCCGACGCAGAGCTAGCGCGGCGCCCAACCTGTATCCGTATTCAACCAACGATGACCTGATCGAGACCCGCAACGATGTCGACGCCACTGCGTATGACTTCTTGGTGATTTTGTCGATCGAAGCCGCACCGTACAGGACTGGCAACGGGTTTAATGAAGTCAGCCCCTGGCTCGAACTTCTGGGTCGCGAAGCGTTGTTGCAGTACATGGGCGGTGGCAAGGCGGTCCGCTTCGGTTGGCCCGCGGGGGATGGACGCCCCGAGCATCTAGTTGACGCAATCCCGTGGTTGGCGAAGCTACTGGAGCTTCCGGTCGGAAACATTAGCGAGATCGACCTTGACGACAAAGACGGCGGGGTCGACGTTGTCGGGTGGCGGCCTTTCGCCGATCACCAGCCCTCATTCGCCGTCTATCTTGTGCAAGTGACCGTTCAGGCCACCTACGAACGAAAGGGCAGAGACGTCAATTCCGAGGCATGGTTGGCCTGGATCTTGTTCGGCAAGCCGCCGGTCTCCGCCTTGGCAATTCCATATGCGATTCCGCCCGAAGCTAAGTCATGGATACAACTCAAGCGACAGGTCAACTTAGTCCTGGATCGCGTACGAATCGTTGAGATGGTCGATCCAAGAGACCTCGCGAGCTTTCCAGAGCACGCGGATATGCGCGCATGACTCGTAGAGAGATTGAGCGGCTTCGCAAGTCTCTAAGCCAGCCGAGCGGAGGCAGGAGGCCGAAGTTGGCGAAGGTGCGTCGACCACTTCGTGTGGCTCGACCGGGCGAGCCTCGGACCTCAGATGCGTGACAAAGTTTGATCGTTGCCGGACCGTGTTCGCCCACAAATTGCCCACAATCGAGTGAGTTCGCATGTAATCGGAGCAACCTCTAGGAGGCCAAAATGCGCGGAACTCCGTGGATTTTGGCCCCTCGGCCACGGTGCTTAGAAAATGGTCGCAGTTTTTCGAGTCCCTCCAGGGTCACATTTGCAAAGAGTCGAGTCATCGCTGATAGCTGACTCGAGACATTGTTGCTTGTCCGGAGTAGCCCGAGCTCTTGGTGCGGGTTTTTCTTGTTTTGGCCAGCAAATGTGGTTGGAGTCGATGCGGTACGTTCCGAGGAATTCGCCGGTGTGGCCATTGGTGACGGAGGCATCGGTTTTTCGACGAGGATCAGACTAATGTTCCGCCATGGGCTCTTCCAACGTCGAGGTGGTGGAGTGTGCAGGCGTGGCGGATGGTGACTATTCCGGGCCGGTCGGTTGTGAATGGACCTGAGTTTGGTTCCGCTTCGTTCGCGAGGATGGAGCAATGCCACGTCAGTATCCGCCGGAGCTCAGACAGCACCCGTTGCCTTTGTTGGGTAAAGCGTTGCCGGGGTCGAGGAACTACGAATCAGCCAGTCGCTGGCGGCTCGGGGAGCTTCCAAGCGCGTGCGTATTCGTCGGCGACGAGGGGCCAAACCGCCCGAAGACCGTCCTCCACGGAGTTGATCTGATCAGCCAGCGGCGAGAATACAACGAAGTCGTGCGGGATCACCCTGCCGGATCTGTCCTTGCGGCCTGACGGGTCGGGGAACCGAAGAGCAACGTCCTTGCCAACGCGTCGCCAAATTCTCGGCTCGGCGCCTATTCCCGCGAATGCTCTGTCGTATTCGAGGAGCGGGTCTGGAATCCCGGTGCTTCTGAGGAACCGGAATCCCCAAACCTCGCCGCGGGTGGCCCAAATCACAGTCATCTCGGGCTCTTGATCAGGATCTTCTCCTCCTCGGCGCGATCGAGGTCGATCTGGAAGCCTGTGAGGGTGGCGGTGAGGTAGTCGTGCTTCGCCAGCGCTTCGGCGTTCAGCGCCTTGAACCCGTAACTTCCCGATTTAGCTAGGTCGCTTAACTGGGAGCCGAATACGTTCACAAGCTGTCCAATTCCGCCGAGCAGGCGGCTCTTACTCAAGAGGAACTTTTCGGCGATGGCCCCTGCTCCACCCATGGCAATCGCCAACGCGGAAGCGCCGCTGAGCAGACCTTCCGCCACCTTTCCGCGGTTGTGCATTGCCTTCGCCCAGCGCACGTGCCGTTCGAACGGCAACACAGCAGCCACGGGAAGAATCAAGTCGAGCCCGACGCGTTGGCCCACTTCGATCTTGTCGACGCCGAACTTGGCTGAGGAAAGGAGCACGAAGTCTTCGCCTACTGACATGGCCATGTTGGACGCGACAAGCAGGGAGAGAACGTCTCGCAGTTCGTTGATCTCCCCTCCGACCTTTTCGACAAGGAGTTCCTTGAAATCAGAAGCGGTCATCTCCGGCAGGAGGTCGGACTTCGACAGCGCCATCATCCAGATGCGCGGGAACTTGGCGAGCGGCTTCCCGTCAACAAGCAGGTGCTCCTCGAGTAGCAAGAGTTGGTTGCGATAGTCAGTCATAAGAGACTTGAGGTACCGTTCCTCCGACCCGCTGTTGTCGATCAATCTCTGGGCGTCCACAAGCAGCAGCGCGACGTCGGAACTCAGAAGTGAGCGAAATGTGTCCACGCGGCGTTGCGCTTCCTCGAGCCCGCTAACGTCCTGCTCGAACCACTCCCCGGGGTAGTCGTGCCATACGAGGCGAAGCGCATCGAACAGTTTTGGCTTGCCCACTGGGCCCCTTGGCCGCACCTTCAACTTAATGAGGAATGAGTAGGACGTCGACGAAAACCGGTTGGGCTCTGGCAACTTTCCCGACTTCTTCATGCCGAGGTAGTTCTGATCCAGCTGCGTGCCCTGGGTCGGGTTCTCGGCGAGCACATTGAACCCGCTGCGAGTGATGTTCTGCGATTCTTGTGCTGCCCCGTAGAACGAGGAAAGCAGAACCGTCTTACCGCTGCCGCTCTCGCCGAATACTGCGATGTGCTGTTCTAGCGCTCTTCCTTGGGACATATGAGCAATCTACGGTATCGGCGGAACTGGGCGTCGACCGGTCGCGGTGGGCTCACGTCGAGCTTTGCATCAGTCTGTATAAGGCGAGAGCGTCCTCTAGACTCGCCGCGCGTTCGATTTCGCGGCTGAGCGGTAAGTGATGGTCTGGCGCTCCACCGTCCCGTCACCGAGACAACGACGAATACGAGAAGGCCACGGCTACGTGGGCGAGTACTACCATGAACGTTTCGGCATTTCGAAGCCGAGATCCGGGACGCGAGGCGTGTAGCGACCACACCGCCGGTACGACGTTCTCCGAAGACACCGCTACGGAAGGCCGCCGGTACTGCGATCTCGCGGTTGAATTTCGAGCGCTCGCTTGAGTTCAACCTACGGAGCGACGTCCCGGAAGCTCCTTCCAGTTCGCCAGCTAGCGCGGCTGCGAGCTCACATCCGTCTTGGTGGCGCACTGTGGAGCAGCAGTGAACGTTCTCCAGCAGCAATACACTCAATGAGACAAACTCCGTGCGGTCGAGCGGCAATATGGAGTGAGGCCGACCGCTGGAGACCGATGAAGTACGCGTACGAGGATCAGTCCCCCGCTCAGTTTGAGACGCTAGTAGTCCTTCTCTGCCAGGAACTATTGGGCGCCTCCGTGCAGGGTTTCGCTGCCGGACGCGACGGTGGACGAGACGCTCGGTTCGAGGGAACGGCTCAACTCCATCCCAGCACCGCTGACCCCTGGCAAGGTCGAGTCGTCATTCAGGCAAAGCACTCCAACGGGCTTAACCGTTCTTTCAGCGAAACGGACTTCTACTCCCCAGATCGGAAATCTTCCGTGCTCAGTGATGAGCTACCTCGTATCCGTACACTGCAGGCCGCTGGCGAGCTGGATCACTACATGCTCTTTTCAAACCGGCGGCTCACGGGGGACACCGAGTCGACAGTGCGTCATGCGATTGCGAGCGCGTGCAACCTGCCAACAGCGTCGATCTACCTCTGTGGCGTAGAGCAACTCGAGCTCTGGCTCAAGCGCTTCAAACATGTACCAGACTTGGCGGAGCTTGATCCACTCGACTCCCCGCTTATCGTGAGCCCGGAGGACCTGGCGGAAGTAGTCGAGGCGTTTGCGCGCCAATCAATCACGATCGACACAGTTTTGGACGACCCGCCGGTGCCGCGTGTTGACCTCGCTACGAAAAACCGCCTGAACGGCATGACTGACGCATACGCGCAGCTCCAAAGACGCAAGTATCTTAAGGATACGGAACTGATCCGGCGCTTCCTTTCAGCGCCCGAGAACGCACACATACTGCCGCTCTACGAAGGAGCAGCAGACGAGTTCCAAGCCAAGATCGTCGCGCATCGCGTGGACTACCAGTCGTTCGACAAGGTAATGGAGTATTTGATCGACCTTTTATTCGCGCGCGACGCGGTACTTCGGCAGCGACAGCACAAACGACTTACGCGCGCGCTCCTGTTCTACATGTACTGGAACTGCGACATAGGAGAGACGGAGGAACCCGATGCTAAGACCCACTAAGCACTCTCAGCCCGATCAAACCGTGGTCGGCGTGGCGACGATTCTTCTGGAATCGCTTAGGAAGACTCGTCTTTCCAGGTATGACGCCCTTCTCGCTGTTGCCCGCAAGCGTGTCTCCGGCGGAGATATTCTGCTCGTGCCAGCACTCAACCTGCTTTTCGTGCTCGGCCTCGTTGAGTATCGCCCGAAGACCGATGCGTTCGAGTATTCGGGAGCGCTATGAAGCTCTCTAGGCTGTACTCGAACCAACCCGAAATCTTTCAAAAAATTGAGTTCAACCCAGGGCTCAATGTAGTTCTTGCGGAGATCCGGTTGCCCGAAAATCTCGATCGCGACACGCATAATCTGGGCAAGACCACAATCGGAACCCTGATCGATTTCTGCCTATTGTCCGGCCGCGACAACACCATGTTTCTTTATAAGCATGCGCAGCGTTTCAAGTCGTTCATCTTCTACCTTGAAGTTGCTCTGAACGATGGAAGCTACCTGACAATCCGGCGTGGAGCTGAGAACGCCACCAGAGTCTATTTCAAACACCACCTCAGTTCAGGACGGGACTACTCACAACTCTCTCCTGAGTTGTGGGATCACGCCGATATTGCGTTCGACAAAGCTCGCGACATCCTGGACGGAGTGTTGAACCTCACGGGGTTCTCTCCGTGGGCATATCGGAAAGGATTGGGTTACTTTCTGCGTTCGCAGGACGACTACGCCGACGTGTTTCAACTCAATCGATTCGCGGCCGCTCACGCGGATTGGAAGCCGTTTATAGTTCAGATGCTGGGATTTGACGGGCGCCTGGTAGACAACTTTTACAAGGAAGAATCTAAGGTCGACACACTTGTGTCCCAGCAACAGGTTATCCATCGCGAACTCGGCGGTTCAGCTGCGGATCTCAGCAAGGTAGAAGGAATGCTCTTGCTGAAAGAAAAGCAGGCCGTCGAACGGCAGCAGCTATTAGACCGGTTCGATTTTCGCAAGCAGGACAAAGACGCCAGCAAGCGATTGGTGGACGAAGTTGACGAGCAGATCGCTGCGCTGAATAGCGAGCGTTACTCGCTGACTCTAAATCGCAAACGTGTCGTGGCGTCCCTGGATCAGGGCCGCATGATCTTTGACCCAGGCGACGCAGCCACGCTTTTCGCGGAGGCTGGCGTCTACTTTGCCGGCCAACTAAAGCGTGATTACGAACAGCTCATCGAATTCAATAGAGCCATTACTGAAGAGCGCCGCCAGTATCTGCAGGAAGAGAAGGACGCAATAGACGCGCGTCTTCGCGTGGTTTCGTCCGAGCTGAACGCACTGGGAAAGCAGCGTAGTGCGGGTCTGGCATATCTCACTGAGACCGACGTTGTGGGGAAGTACAAGAGCGCATCGCAAGAGCTCGTGCAAATCGAGGCCGATGTCGTCGCGTTGCAACGGCAGAAGGAGCACCTGAGAACTCTGCAACGACTTCGTGATGAGATTCGTAGCGCGTCCGAAGTTGTCGAGCACCTTGGCGTACAACTTGAGCAAGAGTTCGAGCAAAAGAATGATGCTCACAGTCGAGGCGTCTACACGGAAATGCGCGTCGAGTTTGATGCCGTTGTCCAATCTGTATTGGACCAGAACGCGATCCTCACGGTGCAGTTGAATCAGGCACATCACCCGACATTTGACGCGCAGATACTCGACGCATCGGGACGGGAAACGAGTGCCCAACGCGGCCACACCTACAAGAAGCTCCTTTGCATCGCGTTCGACCTCGCTCTACTTCGCACCCACGTCGATGCGGGATTCCCTTCGTTTGCTTACCACGACGGCGTTTTTGAGTCGCTCGACAAGAGGAAAAAGACGAATTTGGTTGGAGTGCTCCGTCAGAACGTCGCCGCTGGGCTCCAGCAGATCATCACCTTGATTGATACCGACCTTCCCCCAAGCGGCGACGGGGCACCCGTGTTCGATGAAGGCGAAATCATCCTTCGCCTGCATGACGAGGGCGAGGATGGTCGTCTCTTTCGGATGGCCTCTTGGTAGTCAGCGGGGCTTCTCCGGCCGAGACGCCAGCCATGGCGGTCTAAGTCACTAGAGCACATGAATCGCGGAATCACGGGGATCGCACATCTGCGAGGATCCAATGCTTGACGAGGATTCGCACTACCGTGAGCACTACCTTCAGAAAGTAGTCTCATGTTCCTGCTCGGCCCGACCGTCGTGTATTCCGCCAGCGACCTCACCGCGGCGGCCACCTGCGAGTGGGCGATCATGCATCGGCTCGACGCCAAGCTGGGGCGGGTTGAACTGCCGAAGCTCGAGGACGACGACATGCTCGCGCGCACCGCGAAACTCGGCGACGCGCACGAGCTGCGGGTGCTCGCCGACCTGAAGGTCACCCGAGACGTGGTGGAGATCGCGAGGCCGGAGAACCCGACAGAGGTCGAGGAGGTTGCGTCGCAGACATCCGCTGCCTTTGAAAGCGGGGCGGATGTCGTCTACCAAGCCGCGTTCTTCGACGGACGTTTTCTCGGGTACGCCGACTTCATTCTGCGATCGGACGACGGCAGCTATGAGGTCTACGACACGAAGCTCGCCCGGCACGCGAAGATCACCGCGCTGCTGCAGCTCGCGGCGTACAGCGAGCAGCTGCAGCGCCTCGGCATCCGCACCGGCGAGCGGGTGCACCTGTGGTTGGGCGACATGCAGGTGAGTTCGCATCGGCTGCAAGACATCCTTCCCGTCTATCGCAACCGGCGGGCGCGCCTCGAGCGCATCATCGACGAACGGCTCGCCGACAGCGCACCCACCGCGTGGGGCGACGAGCGGTACGCGGCCTGCGGGCGGTGCGACTACTGCACCGAGCAGGTCGAGCTGCACCGCGACGTGCTGCTCGTCGCAGGGCTGCGGCTCACCCAGCGGGACCGGCTGCGGGCTGCCGGCATCCGCACGATCGAGCAGCTGGCTGAGGCGGCGGACAGCGTCGACGGGATGTCGAACGCGACGCTGCGAGGGTTGCGAGAACAGGCGCGCATCCAGCTGTCACCGGTTTCCGAGACGACGCCGCTCGCCTGGGAGATCGCGGACGCCAGCGTGCTCGCCGCCCTGCCCACCCCCGACGAGGGCGACATCTTCTTCGACTTCGAGGGGGATCCGCTCTACCAGAAGGGCGACACCTGGGGCCTCGACTACCTGTTCGGACTGGTCGAGAACGACGGAACGTTCCGGCCGTTCTGGGCGCACGACCTGGCCCAAGAGAAGCGGGCCCTGGTCGAGTTTCTCGAGTATGTCGTCGAGCGGCGGGCGCAGCATCCCGCGATGCACATCTACCACTACGCGTCGTACGAGCGCACCCACCTGCTCACCCTCGCCGCCCGGCACGGGGTCGGCG
>Ga0247741_1000625_pt1 | contig 19574 bp, 12 predicted proteins | sample UWRJL213509R2_FD_180945 | JGI IMG/M metagenome (GOLD analysis project Ga0247741, IMG submission 180945) | Plant litter microbial communities from Arlington Agricultural Research Station in Wisconsin, United States - UWRJ-L213-509R-2 | ecosystem: Environmental > Terrestrial > Plant litter >... | reverse complement strand
TTGCAATTGTACTCAAAACCTAAATTTGTTTATGTACATAAAATATACACACTAGTAGCTTCTCTACGTATATAAATACATCAGAATCGAACGAAAACTGAGGGAGATACAACTGTTATCTTGCTTTTAGCCAAATCAACCACGGGCCGCGCGGATTGATCCGTACCCGACCCGTACCGTACCCGTTTTGGTAATACCTGTGGGTCGGATCACGGGTACAACCGGGGATGCCCATGGCAGTCCCTATACCAAGCCATCTCGCTTCTATCTGATGTATGCGCCCCACCCTGTCAGAAGTCTGTCGGAGTCCACCTAGACTTTTAGTACTTTCCAAGGCCTATTACCCTCGCCTCTCACCCTCTGTAAGCACATTACTTCGTTCTCAACTCTCCTACACATGATCACTCTCATTCAGGTTATCACCGACTATGGACCCAGGGACGGCCAGAAAACCGCCGCACAACTTACGAACGAGTAGTATGCCCATTCGCTATCATTACGCTATGGATTAAAAACCGAGTTATTCAATTTACAGTCAAACGACTTTCACAAAATCGGGAAAGGAAGCGGCCGTGTTAGAATATTAGTGTGTAATGAACAACTCAAGATCTTATACCCTCGAGTGAGTCTCCTCCATTTTTCCAAAGTTCATATGTCCAGCCATGTCCTTGGCGGAGAAAGCAGCTTTCGTGAGATTTACATCGTCCCTAATCAAGAGCAAGCGGCATATACGAGACTTCCAATTTCTACCTGGGAGTCATATCCACCTTCCTCGAGAGGCGATAACTCACGAATATCCAAACGGAAGTTTGCTAGTATCTGTACTTAGTCCACACTCTAGGTGAACGAACGCCCAGAAATATTAGCCGTCGGGTTTAACGCCCGAGTACATGTAGCAGTTAAAGTAAAGTAATACGTTATAACTAAATAGTTAATCTTCACAAGATAATAATAATAATTGTATAGAAAAAGTGATTGCAGATGAGATTGTGGGGGCAAGGCGGCGACCATCTATCTAATCTTCTCAAAGCCGCAGCGTCGCCTGATCAGATCTTGGTCCCTGATTAGCCCTGTCCTGATCGGACTGACTCTCGTATGATCATGCCTGCGCAGGCTTGGCTGCCGGATTGGTCCTGATTGATCTAATCAGGCGATTTGGAAGTTTCCGACATGTCAAGCCGCTGTCGCCACCTCAGCATGCGATGTACTGACTTTGGTAACATGAGGGCTACCTAAGCGCCCACGCTTGCTTGAAGACTGAACACTGCCAATCGACAATGTACTGGCCTTAGCAACATGAACGCACCCGCGTTCTGCTCGAAGAACAAACACCAACCTTCGACAGCCTCAGCCACTATCGCCACGCTTCCCCCGAAGACCGAAGACCTCTCGAAGTCTGAACGCTGCCAATCGACAATGGCAGCCGACGTACCAGCCTCAGCAACGTGAATAAACCCGCGTTCTTCTCGAAGAATGAACACTACCAATTGATGACTTGAGCCGCTATCGCCACGCTTCCCTCGAAGACCGAACACTGCTAATCGACGACATCAGCCGACGTATCGACTCAGCAACATGTATGCACCCGCATTCTGCTCGAAGACCGAACACCACCAATCGACAACCTCAGCCACTGTCGCCACATCAACATGCAAACGGCACACCACCTTCAGCACCGCAAACACTGGTCAAGCGCCTTTGTTGCTCAAAGACTGAACATCGGCTGCCCATCGACTATTCAAAACGTCCTTCCAGGTATCTGTATCATTGACGAGGGTACTAGGCGGGCTGTATTAGAATATGAAGCCGACAATTTAATAGATTCAAGATATATTTCGTACGCAAGTAAACGTGAGCCATTTTGGCTCATGTTATTAGACAAAATACATACTTACAAACATACCCTAGCCATTCCTGCGCCAAGTCTTCGCACTACATCACCTCATCAACGCTGTAAACCCATATTCTCTATTCCAACAACATCCCTTGTGTGTTCATCGACCTTTACGCGTTCTGCATCCCGAAATCCGGCAGAATCTGATGGGAAACGAGGTTGATGGGTGGGCAGGAAGTTAGATGGGATGTGCAAGACTGAGGTTACAGATGGTCTGGTGGGAGCAGATGAGATATGAGAGCATGTGAGTGGATAGATAGAGATTCAGATTAGTTCAAAAAAAAAAAACTTCGGCAGCATCACCGCATCAATGCTGACTTGCGTTTTCAACCGCCACCACCACCTTCCTCTCTCCACCCGTACGACGACTGGAAACGCCGCAAACTGGTAAGAAAGTAATTATTCAGATTGTGAGTTTAAGAGCAAGAAGATGAGCACGTGAAGAGTAAACCGGGTGTCCACACTCAGTACGTAGTACGTCCCTTCGTTTAATTACCTTCGTCGCCTGACTGATTCATCTACAGTCCACCGCCACAGTAACTATCTTACTCGTATTCACCGCCGTCAAGGAAACGATCGATCCTCCAAAATGCGTAGAACTACTTAGGCATCTATGATTGTCGGTCACTTGGTCCGCTCTCTCCGCTCTTTACTCGGCGATAAATCTCACCTGCTATTGTAGCCGTCAATCATCTTGGTAAGTAGCTTGTCTTTCTACTTGTAGCCATACACCTGACCTATCTCTCGGTTGTTGATATCGCACCTCCTCTTTTTCTCAATAGATCAGCTCATCTACAAACACCAAGCTGTGTCTAACCCGGCTCGCTGCCTCTAATACGCAATGTGCCCTCCCCACTCTCGCCCCAAGATGTGATTTAGCCACCTACCACGTGTGCGACGCCGCCATCCTCCACCTGGTGCCTGGTGCCTATTTTACGGTGATTTCGCGTTACGTCATTACTTACCGCCTGTCTATGGGCGGCTCGCATTATTCAGTGTTTTACAAGACTGGACCTGTCACCCAGTTCAGCGCGAGTGGAGTAGGCAGAGGGTCGTCTGAGCTTTGGATGGCTTTACCAAAAGTATTGCTGGTCCAAATTGGTTCGCGACCAGCAACGTCCACTTCTACACCTTCAAGTTTTGCTTTCACCACGTGACCTACGTGCGACACTGTCAACTCGCAGAAGAAGACCGAGGAACCGCAATCACAACATCTAGGTAGACTCGGGTATACTACGATGAGGACCCCCGATAGCCAGCGAAATACAAAGGCCCCTATAGCGTCGTCGGAAAAATAGCTTTCCGGCACCCGTCCCAGAGCTGCCCAAACTGCCTAGTCTCCTCGCGCCGACCAAATAGTAATAGATGTCATCCTGCTCCTTAGAGCCCGGTCCTAGTGCCGTTCAGAGATGAGGCTGTGAAAGCTTGGTCCGATTCCAAACGTGTGTCCGCCATTTAGCCTCCAGACAAAGTCGAAAATTTTCCATGTCACTTTGTATATGTAGATATATACTATCCATAAAATATAAAGTCGTGAATATCTGTTCAGAAAGCAGGATACTTTCAGTTTGTTTAAATCCAGTCCGGCAGATCGAATTTCCCAGTTTCGGTATTAAGATGGCCGCATCACAACTGTTCACACGTGCGGTTCACTTATATAAATTGTACAACTAGTCACCAGTTTTGACACGTAGCCTGACGTCTGACGTTCACCTCAGAAACCATTTGATTATGTACCAAGAGATTATGTCTTCCCTGGCGGCCAAAGTCAGAAGGGAGATACGGACTTTCGTCAGAATCGGGCAAGATTCTGGATCAATTCCCATTGCTGCATGGCAGTCATGGGTTGGTAAACAGGAATATAATGTTGTGAGTCGCAGTAAACATCCAAGGGCTAAAATTACTCACATATTTAGCGGCTTGCACTAGCAATCATCAGTCTCGCTCAGGATGCAGGAGAAGACATCATAATGGATCCACTTTTCAGACGATTACAAAGTGTCTTGGAGAGATTGAGGATAGGAACTAGTTTGGATATTGAGTGACGGTAAATATTATAAGCTGTCCATAGCTTGAAATGATGACGCGATGGTAAATTTTAGGAATGCACATGCAGCCTCTTTTCAGCTCTAAAACATCCTCATCCCCAATTATTATTAAGCCACATAGTTCCTATCGAGTTCGAAGCTACTGTTCACCATGAACCCAATCTCATATTCTCTCCATCTCTGTCCGCTCTTCGTTTTCTTGTATTCTCTTATGGTGGTTGACCATTGTCCCAATTAATTTTCGTATTATTGGTTCCTTTGTGTTTTGATTCTCCTTATGTATTCTCTCACCACCACCACTGCCATTGTTCTCAACCATTCGGCCCCTCAAATCCATCCGCCGATGACATTCATCCCTGGTTCATAAAGGGGCTCTGTATTGCACGGTAACTCACCTGTCTGGCGCGTGTCTCTAGGTGAAATATCTCAAGTGAGTAGGCGTGTTTGATCTGGTTTTCGAATGCGTTCGCCATCAGGCGACGCTTGCCCTTCTTCTCAGCCATGACTCTTTGTCTCACCAGATACCCTATCCAGATCGCTTTATTTGACATTACTCCCCGTCTAAAGCTGACGGTAACATCTACTCAACGTGCAGTGCAGTACATTTAAATGTACATTTTTCCTCTGAAAATTGCACTTACCCCCCAACTAATGACGGTTCATCATACCAGATACCCTCATATGCACGATACATACAGTGGCGGGCGAAAAGAATGCACGCGGGTGTTTCTCGTGAATACCCCGGTCAATTTTTCTCAATTAAAATACCAGCTAGAGATACATAGCGGTAGAGAATATGTACGAAGAAATTATGCAAGAAAATAAAAAACTGAGCTTAGAAAGTGCAAATTATCAGGGCTGGAGTTTTTGAAATTTTCAAGAAATGGTTGGATCGTCACGAAAATTTCAGGAATCAGAGTCCTGGATAACCCGATTACACTCCAGTTTATATCGTAAATAAATATACAGTCGTTATTGAGAAATGCAGCATCGAAGTTGGCCATTTTCAGAGTTTTGATGGGAAAATGGTTTTAGCTCGCTACTGTACATCCTCAATGTCCCTACAGGGTATGTTACTCAGCGGGTGAGAGCACGGCAGGTACTCTGTGACGCTGAAGGTGTAGGTCACAAGGAGGAGCGATGGTTAACTCTAGCGGACAATCAATAACGACAGTAGGAGGTTGAATGACTCGTACGCAGTGTGCACGACTGGTCTTCGTCTAGAATGTATCCGAGCTGAATACAGAATCCTAGCCAACTAATTCTCCAGGCAGTGGGGAAATGTGACTATCCCTTACAAACACCATTCAGAGTGCCGACGTTTCTAAGAAGTTTCAGCGGCAAGAAGTTGGATTATTAAGCCAACATTCAGTCCCAATCTCGTTCTTAGCCATGAATGTCATCAGCAACGTGCAAGAACTCCTCTCTTATCAGTACCAATCACGACCACAACATTGGGAAAAACCTTACCATCATCGTACAACATAGCAGAACCACGGCACCTCCTGCCGCTCTATCTCGACTCGGATTGGCCTGTCAACGTGTGAAACATCGGCAAGACTCCAGTCATGGGTGTAAGCATCTTGAATGACCACGCCGAGGGAAGCTAGATCATGGGTGATATATGGCTACCCTCCATTCCCGTGTCCTCAAAGAATTTACCAATAGTATCAAGAAAGACTTCAACGTCTGACGTGTCATTGTTCAGATCAGCAATCACTCGTCCCTTGCTCTCAACGAATAATTTTTGCCAGTCTCGCCCAAGTAGCAGTTCAACGCCGAAAGGACACTCTTGGCTCTGGTAAGTTCGCCCCACTCAACCTCTTCTATTACCACACTGATGAGAATAACAGACCTCGTTGCCTTCTCAAAATTTGTGCGTCCTTGACGATATTATACCTCTCAATGTCATAATATGTGTAGCCAACCTTAGCCATGTGGCAGTGCAGCGCCAAAGTAAAGTTGGTGTCTCTTGCACGTTTATCTCATTCAATCTCGCATATTATCCTACTAAAAGCAAAGAAATATCCCCACAAGCACCCCCTAACTTTTTGTACATTCAAGGACAGTTTTTTTCCCCGACGTCGCTCGGCTGCTCTTATTGCTTCACGCCTCATCTTCGTCGTTGTCCCCAGCCGCTTCGAGCATCTTTTCTGAGGCTTTCCTTTTACGGCCGGATCGTCTTGGCTCGTGTTCGTCATTGTGGTCGACCTGCGTGTTGCCAGAGGACGATGATGTGCCGGCTTTTAATTTCTTCTGTGGTGGCAGCTTGACTTTTCGACGCTTCTCTCCTCCTGCTCCTGCTCCTGCTCCTGCTCCTAATTCGTCTCCGCTAGATGCTTCTTGTTCTGGATCGCGTGTCTTCTTCAAACGGAGTGCTGTATTTTTATAGGAAGTGGCGACCCGGAAGAGTTTGTGCCAGTCATGGCCAATGCGCATGAAGAGGTCCTCCTGGCTGGCAGTCCCGATTGTTCCCTTCTCCCGCGCGTAATGATATTCACCAACATCTAGACTATGACCGCACATCTCTTCTGCTGCCACTGCAAGAGCAATATCTTCTGGATTTCCCCGCTTTTGATAGTCCAGCTTTCGACGCTGGATGGCGATCGTCAAATGACGCAATTCGCGAACCTTCATCCCATATCCAAATCCGGCCTCCTGAACAAATTGAAAAAGCATCTCGGATGCGAAATCTGGTGTCCAGGCTGTGCCGCAGCTGGCAAACACATGGTTTCTGTAAGCATCAGCCGTAGATTGCTGTTTGTCAAAAGGAATGACACATTCGAAAAGGACCATGAGTTCAATTGGCCGGACCAAGCGAGAGAGGATGTAGAGATTTCGCCAGAGCGGATAGGGGAGGATACGCTGGATATACTTGAAGGACCCAGTTGTTCGTAGATTCTTATGATAGCGCGAGTAAAAGCCTCCCGTCTGGAACTGCGGTTTTACAAAAATGTTCGAACTTCCACTCTCGTTCCTAATGGGGGAGTAGGAGCATTCCTCCGTTAGACGTCCACCTGGGCCTTGGAGAATGTGACAGAGGGGCTGGAGAATAGTCCACGCCTTGTGAATTGCTAATATCCACTCCTGAACCTTCTTCTTATTGAAATGGAATTTGTGCTTTCCATCGGGTTTGGTCTGCGCCGAAACCCCCAGGGACCCGCTCATGAATAACCGGCCCATGAACTTCACTGACTGGGGGTTATCAAACGTCGGGTTCCTGGCGTCGAAAAGGATTCCTTCTCCCATTTCTTCGTCGCTGGAGAGCTTGGAAACCCCGAAGAGTTCTTCAATCTCGTTGAGCGTGAACAAATTGAATAGGATTTCCTCCTCAACGAGATCGTCAAGCTCATCCATGCGACGCCGCACGTATTCAGTCCATTTAGAGAACTCTAGACGTTTACTTCCCGAGACGACAATAGTATCGTCTCCCTCCCACCAAACTGTATGTGGCCGGGGCATTTTCTTCGCAGCCACAGAGAAGTGGTGTAGCCACGATCGAATTGTTGAAAATGGGTTCATAGTAAGCTCACCCAGGTTTTCTTGGCAGAACATAATGACGGCGCTGCGTGAATGATATAAAGGTTCGATGAGAACAACAACATCTATAGACAAGAGACTTACGTGTTGTACTCTTTTGCTGATCGATCTTTCCTGAGACTGTGGAGGTGGGGGAGAGAAGTTAATCGCATCATATATTGTATTTTGGCGAGAATTGGAGGGATGTGGAAGGGATTGATGTAGTTTCCGTTCGATTCGCGCAACTGAAGCGCTGCGAATGCAATTATGGGAGAATAAAAAATGTCCAACACGTGCTCCGACGCCTCATCTGGAAAATAAATTGAATATAAAAGAGAGTTGAAGACTTTTTGCGCCGAGGAAGAAAAGGCATCCTCCTCGAGTAGATTCTCCAGGGTATCCAAATCCTTGTTTTGCTGTTGGGTGAGCCTGAATGGACTGGTTTTGGGTTTTCTGCGTGCCTGCAATAGCGCCCAAACAAACTTCACTTCCAATAGGACATACGCAGAAATCGAAGCTGGCAAGGTGAGTTCCGTGAATGGCCGGCGAAATACATCGCTACAGCGACCAGCGTTTGTGATGTGCGCAAGCACGGTGGGGTTAATGGGCTCCTCTGGGAGACGAAAGAGTGCGAGTTTGTCTAGCGCCAAGCGAAGCGCAAGTTGTCGTAGCGTGCGGTATTTTGTGTCAATCGCTTGACTGGGCGGTGGACGAAGTTGAGGGACGGTACGTTCATGCTTCTTGGTGAAGCCCTCTATGCGACTGTCTCGGATGAAGGGGAGTATTGTCTTCTGATCGGCAATCGGCGAAAGATTGAGCTCTTCCATTACATCGTTCTTCTGCTCGTGCATCATGTTGGCCATCATCTTCAGGAATTCACCTTCGGACTTGAAATGCACCTCCGGTGAACCAGACGAAGGTTGGACACTCTTCTTTTTTTTATCTGGTTCACGGACTCGGAAAAATTTCTCGTAACCAGGGAACTCGCATAAGGTTTGGGTGGTCACATGTCGATAGCGAGACCTGCCCTGGAGTTTTGCGTACCCTTTATGAGATGCAGTTTTTGACCAATGACTCTGAATGGTGTTGAGAGTCCGGCAAGTGTAGTCGCATTCGGGGAAATTGCAACCTAGGGAGTGGTCATATTTTCGAAGACCAGCTATGGCGTCCAGTTCTTCCTCCGTTTCTGAAGGAGAAAGACTTGCCATTGCCCGAATGATCCATCCCGTCCCCTTATCAGAATCCAGTATCTCGTCGGCGTCGGTGATAATATTCGCCTCGATGAGTGAAGAGATCAAGCGCTCTTTGAAAAGCTTCGGTGGGGGCATACATGCTTGGCCCGGGTGACGAAACTCTACGTTGGCAAGGTGCCAGGCGCCATGCTGATATGTGGCGCGGCTCGCGCTCTCTGCCCGGAGATGTGATCGTACAGAGCAGAGGGGAAGGCCCTCGCAGCAAGTGGAGCAAATGATCAACCGGAGAGACTTGTTGAATACGAGCCCGAATTTCGATAATGTTGGGGTGGTGACCAAATCCTTACCCACAGACGTCCAAGGAGGTGTATTTACGTCCGGAAGCTGTTTGAGAAGTCGAGCAGCGGATGGATGAGTCGTGGTTTTAGCATCGGTCGAAAGAGCTGTCGTCTTGGAATCCATAGAAGCTGGGATGTATTCTGGTGTGGTCATAGGATTAGCCAAGTTTTCATCGTCGCTTGATTGTTGGTGCAGGGTGGAACTAGGCGAAGCAGGCTCAGCTGCAGTAGAAGTGACCGAGACAGAAGAAAAGGTAGCTGTAGCTGATGGACGCGTCTTCACTTCCTTCGTATTAGCATAGTCTAAAGACTCGTGTTCGGAATTTCTTCTCGAGGAAGGTGCATTGGGCCGTAGATCTCCACCTACGGTGGTTTCTTTGTCAGAGCCTTCCCTCGTGTTCGGAGTTGGGTCTGCGTCGACAACAACTTCCCAATCGTCGTCATCCATAATGTGAACCACATTCTTCCAGCTGGGATTGCCGTCCTCAGATTTAACGGCCTCGAATTGCTGGATAAGGACGCGTTGGATGGTTTCAAGCTCCACTATCGAAATGTCGATGGACTCTTTCGGCTTACGGGGAGCTTGTGGTACAGACAGCGTGTGCTGGGAAATGGGGGTAGAAGGAAGGGTTCTGATTGATTGTGGGGGTGTCTTCGGGTCGTCTAAATGACCAAGTATTAGGAGCACGTTATTAAAACACGAAACTGAGGGGGAACGCTCGCCTTCAGATGCAAGGATATGACCTCGCTGGTCAATCTCTTTATTGACTTCCTGAAGAAAATCATCTGGGACATCGTCGTTGAATTTCCCCTCAGCAGTCGCCTCCTCCACTTCGTGCACCACCCCTTCTTCTAACGCCTCGTCCCCTTCTCTGAGATCAAGATCAACAACATTTTCGCTTTCTACCACTTGTTCAGACTGATTAATGCGTTGGGAACGCAATGACTTACCAGTCATATCGGCGCTCTTATGGTTTTTTTTGATTATTTGAAATATTTCTTCCAGGATAACATCTGGGAGTTCTGGCGTTCCAAACTGCAATCTTGGAACAATAGAATTAATTCAAATACACCAAGTAGAAGAGGAAGATATATATCTACACTGATGGATTATTCTCTAAACTTTCATGCGAAATGAAGATCTGGAGCTGACCACCCGCGAAACCAGCAGCCAGTAGAATATTATTTATCATGGAGCGGAAAATCTCCAACCTGAATCTTGCTTTAGAAACATCGAAACTATTGGAAGGGATACTGACCCTAAGAACTGCATTGATCTTGATGAATTTCTACTGGTGTGCTTTCTGGTGGTTGTCGATTGAGATATGCGCGCAGGCACTCATCTCCTAGTTGGTTGCAACACATGACCTGGCGTGCTTCGAGAATGCCTTTTATGTGATCTTTGGATGTCCCACCACTCGGCCCAATGTTTGGCACATCTTGAACATCGAACTATGGGCTCGGACATGTGAACCATGACATGATCAAGCCTGGAAAAGTTGCATGATGTTGCTGGTCGTATCATAAACCTCGAAATGAGAACCCGGAACCAGCCTTAGATTTGGCCGTTTAGCCACTTGAATGTTGAGTGAAAGACATAGCAGTGAAAAAATTTGAGATATTTGATTTTAAACACCCCCTCTCACTATGCGGCCCGAGATGGCTGGAAATTCCGTGTTTACAGTCTAAAAGATGAAGGTTTGAATGCAAACCTCAGTCAACGACGTGTCTTAGAATTTGGCTCGCTTAACAACTGTCGAAATTATGACGCCGCTCTTTGGATGGAATGAATTATACAGGAAATAGGCAAGAGAAATTTTACTCATCCACCGCTCCTGAGATGCTGACGGAAGAGTCAGATATGCTAGTAGGTGCGTCAGGCGTCTTGAAATGCATAAACTACACTATAATACTGGATCAGGAGAGGAATTTCTGGGGTAGACCGGAGAGATAGTACAATTGAGGCCAACTTTAGTGATGTACTTCAGGATCAATATCAACGGAGGGCTTTTTGACCAGTAGTATTAAGATCAGATCTGCCGAAACGCTATATATCCATATGGGGAATGGATCAATGAGTTTCTGTTTCCTGGATTTGGAAACTAGTGGTCTAAGAACCCAAATGCTGATGACTTACCGTTCCAGGTAACCAGGCTTGAAACCCCTGCAATCCTGAGTTACAGTACCCCGATATTTTTGAACTACAGTGTAGAGTACTATGACCTGACCCACAAATCGAGCCAAGCCGAACTCGGATGCCAGGGAGTTTATCCGAAAAACGGGGTAAAGAGAATGGAGTACGTGCGGTTCTACCGACGGACCCCCCCTACACACGGCGAGGATTTTGCCCCGCCGTTGAATTTTACACAAAGTGCCTTTGGATCTATGTGGTGCCACAGGCCAACGAGACACCTTCCCCACACCAAATAAAGAACTCGATTAAATTTACGATGGAACCAAGGTTGTAAGATTTCAGTAAGCTTACTACAAAGTATGGATGATCAGATGTGCCGGTGTGCGGCCCACTTGCGGCGGGAATGGGTGCGGGGAAATATCTTTAAGCGTAAGGATCGTGTGATTGGGATCTGAGACACATGGTGCTACTATATAGTTGGCAATCTTCATCCGTAGTACAGAAGTCGATTGTCACAGTGTTATGCACATCATTTGTACAACATGGTCGCCGAGCTGTTCCAGGCAGGATTTCGGAAGGCAGCGCGCATTGTGTTTAGCATGTATGGCAACCGCAAACCTCTGAATCTCTCTTTGGGCTCAGCTAACTTCAAAAGGGTCCGGGTCACCACTGGGGATCACGTGTACAGGCATACAGCAGTGCGGAATTGACCAAAAGTCCAAGCCACCTGAAAGTATCGCGCAAGTATGCCATGCCAGCGATGCCGCATCAGCCGCGGCCCTTACGGGGCGCATGGTAGCACCACGGTGAAAGCTAGTACCCTGGCAGGTTGTCATCTATTTCCTCATAATCATTCAGTCAAGGGCTGATGAGTATCAACTGTCTGGGCAGGGAGCACCAAAACCGGGGCAGTAGGAATAGTGAGACGAATCACAAAGATGGAACTAAGAAAACTCCAAGGCAGCAGCCTCAGGACGTGCTTGTTTGAGTTTGGGGTTGCCTTGGGGTAGCGACAAAAAAACCCCCCGGATGTATGTCTATGTGCAAGGGCATTGGGTTCATCGTTGTGAGTGGGATCTGACCAAGCATTAGTATGCCCTGGAAGTACAGAGTATCCAGCTTGTCCACCTGGCGTGACGCTATCCATCGGATACAGCTGTAACATAATATATATCAGTAATGTTGTATATCGTGTTGGATAGGCACAGACCAGAGTCGTTGTGGGGCAGGACAGAGGGTTGGCAAGGAGGATTCTTGTGGGTTTTATCCTAATCAACGATCATGTCTGAGTTATTGTTGACGGGACCTGGGAAGCAGTGGTCATCTGATCAGATTTGTGTGAAACAAGTGGGCTGCCTGTGCGGTTTTTAACCGTCAAATTTGCAAGGGCATCTCAGTCTCGGAAAAGCCAAAATGTCGCACGACCGTCGAATTTCCGTATCTCGAGACTTACTACTTATGCTCAGCTGAATTACATCATGCTTAACCTTTTGTTCGCTCATTCCGCTGACGACGACCAAGCTGCTAATAATGCCAAAGCTCGCTTTACTGCTTGTAAATAATTATCTTGACCACTGTCATTCTCGGCTTGTGCTTTCTTCAATCAGTCTCTGTTTCAAAACTACAGGCATCATGGAGTCGCGTCGACGTGAACTGGTCACGGGATGAGCTTCGGCAACAACCGCCGCACTTTTCCCCCGCAGTTTAGGCCCGCAGTTTCCAATTCCCAAACTCTCTGGATGGCGCAGAAAGTCTGGGTCTCGGAATGTCCTAGTCTCCTTTACAGACCTTATGATCAACAAATGACAGTCGATTGATGATAAATATAAGGTCTGTATCAATTTGCGGGCCTTTTGGTGGGTGGGTCCTTTCGGTCTTCTCGGCGACAAATCTACGGGCTTTTCAACCAACACGTGATAGACCACGTTCCCAGCTTGACATTATGTAATCATCAGCTACTAATCCAATCTTATCACCCTTGGGGGGAGGATTCGAGACGAGGGGTGTATTACTCCTATTTAAAATCTATAATGGCTATTACACCCTCTGGGGGTACTCCTGTACAAAATGTCCGGCACCGAGCAAGGGCAGACTCCAAAAAATTGGACATGGTTCTTAAAAATCTTAAGGACGTCAAGTGGTCACCTTCTTGATTCCTCCTGGAACTCCTGAGGCTTGAGAAAACAGGACGGGGTTGCAGATACTGTTGCACGAACAGACAAGCATAAACCATGCACGAAGGAGAGAGATTTGGTGGTAGGCTTTCCAAAACTCTTTTCCCCACGGAACGAGGAGATGGGCCTCGTCAATACCAAGAAGAACAAGGTCACGTCGAAAACGGTCGTCGCGAAGCAGCTTGTCAATCTCAGGTGAGGCGAGGCGCTCCGCGTAGAGGAAAACAATAAGCAACGCCCAATCTCGTCGATCACATTACGGCCATTCTTTGTAGCTACTTAGTTGCAGGGTTTCAGCGTTTAGCGAGGGTGCACAAAGACCCAATTCAGAGACTTCTCGTGCCTGATGTGCATGAGGAATATCACATCAGTGGCTATAGAATCTTTTAGCCATTTAAATTTGAAGCCTGCATATGTGCCACCAATGAAGATTTTAAATCTTTATCGAAAACAAAGAGTTTAATTGATATTTAAATCCTAAAGCCACTGATGTGTATTGAGTGAGTTTGAGCAGTCCGGTGTCCGCCATCCGCCAGCCAAGGACGCGACCGATCACGTGACAGCAACGCGGCTGGCTCAGCGCTTTCTGCAATTTGAATGAGTGTCCCAGTCTTTCCCTTCACATTGGTTAACATTTCGCCCTTCGTTACGGACCTGCGGTGCCTCCACCTGCCTGTTTGTCTGCTGCCAGAAGCCTACCTGCGCACTACCGGGCTATTTGAAACCGCGGATCGCAGGTAGCAAGATGTGCCGCAAGCACTGTCTCAAGGAGGGACTCGTTCGTCGAAGAAGCACAAAACATCCAACGCCTGATCAAATCTTCCAACGCCATCGCCCACACGCAACCATCATATGCCACCAACATCCTCAGACATCCAACCATATATGCTCCCCCCCTCTCCACTCTCTGAATCCGCTCCGTCTTCAAGTATCCAACCAATTGATGCTCGCCCCAACCCTCGCGTCGCCAGCCATCTTCTTCCTATCTTCATGTTGGAATATTCGATGTCAATACGAGCGTGTGCGATGTGCCGTGCATCGCGTCGATGTCATTCCATGTGTCTCGATTAGTTTCTCGCCTGTCAGTTACCTTATGTACTTTTGGTTCACTTCTTATTAGTAAGTATTTTCTCGTAGGTACAGTTTCTCGTACTTAAGTAGTTTACCTCGCATGTTTTTCCCCGTCCGTTTGCCTCACCAGCTCATCGAGGTCAACCGGAATATACCTCTTTTCTTGCGTTGATTCGTCGTCGATCGCTTAGCTGATTTCAACACTTCACTGAGCAACTGTGTGTGGGAATGAACTTTGCGAAGTCTACTGCCGCTCGGAGGTTAAAGTCCGGGAAACTCTACGAAGGCCAAGCGAGGTGTTTACCGTGTGCTCAGTTAAGCGCCTGAGGCTGGAAGATGTCTAGTATTTGCCTTCAATAGACCATAGTACATTTTCTGAGAAGTTTTAATACAATCTACGACGGTGATAAACTTCAATAATATGTATGTTAACTGCCTGAGCTCTCTCTAGGCAAGGTATCTTTGCTCCAGAGGAGCAGGAGGACGAATCGTTGGAGATTGCTTCTCGCCGTGTGTAAGTCTTGCTTACTCATCACCCAATTTGGAAATGGCCGCCGGCATCCGGACGGCGGAGATTCCAGGACCCACATGTTCTCCGATGGCGGACGTCAGACCTCACTTCCCAACTTGGATTCCAGAGAATTCCGATGGTCGGCAGACTCACGGAGGTGAGTCGTTACATCAATCCGGCAGCACGGCAGGGATAAGGATAGTACACATGAACACACCGAGTATATGCAAGTACAAGAGGAGACTACGAAGCAGAGAGTATATGTACGTCTTGGCTGTCCTTTAGAATATTATTTATGTAAATTAACGAATTGCGAGTGATCAAGAAGAGTGACTTCGTCGATTATCTCAAGTTCTGGAATTCCGAACTTTGGGGCCAACAGGGGCCTAAATTGTAGACCCGAGGTATGCGGTTGGAACCCACTCAGTTTCGAGCCAAACCGACCAGAACTGAGTTAGATAGTCACTGCCCGAGTTGCCCATCACTGACCACAGCTCAGCCGTATGCCAACCGAGCGGAATTCGAGGGTCCTGTTCCTATGTAGACCAAATACCCAAATTAGTTTACTCCCTCTGAATTCAGTAATGGAGTCCAAATACGAGAGCTGTAGATAAATGCCATTTCCATCATTTTAGCGTTAACCGCTCGTATGAGTGCGCAAGTGTACTCAGCATTGGGTTCAATTCAACCATAGCATTAGGCCCATAGGCTGGATAGTTTGGATGAGAATAGAAGAATTAAAAATATTTTCAAGCCTTCGGAGAGTTTTAAATGCAATTTTGTATCAGACGCGCCGCCCATGAATGCCTGAAATAGTAAATTTCTTTAGCTCATTTGAATTCAATACTAGTGGGCATATGTGCCAACGCGCATTTATCAGAACTTGAAGTATCGGCTAATACTTAAAAATATAATCTTCAGAAGTAGGAATATAAGTGTAGTCGTTTGTCTGTAATGCTCATGCTACGAAAGACGGACTGAATTGGTGGAAAATTCTAATTTTGTCAGTCGAAACTCGTGAATTGAACTTTCGAACTCCCGTTTATTCAGAGAGACATTCCAGCGTGATTCGTTCAGATTTCCAGTTCACAGCCAGGCCTTCAACCGCTTTGGTTTAAATATGCTGAATAAGCATTGGTAGGTTGTTTTTGGGCTGGCATTATTGAGTGATGGTGAAATTTGGCCATACAGGTTCAAAATGGCACACAATTCATTGAATGCGAAATTCGCAAAGCATACTCACACAAAAAAATGCATTGAGCGATCTCCAGATACACGAAAAACGAGAACGCCTGCCTGCGATTTCCAGTCGGGTCGCCTTGCGATACTACACGGAAAGCTGAAGATTGACTTTACCTGAGCCATCTCTTAGCAGTGGTACGTTCTAAATATCAAACTTTGAGATTCCTGACATTTCCCTCTGGAGGTTTGCGATCAGTCACCAGTGAATTGATCAAGCGGCAGAAACGGCAAAACTCACGAAATATCAGAAATAACGCGTGAGCTGACCTGAGACGGGTTCTGGGACGTGTGCAAGCAGTTATTGTCACTCACTTCATAACGTGAGTAATAGAGTAAAACTGGCATAAATTCACTTAGTGTACCTCATGAATTCAATGAGACTCCTGAGGTCCCTTGAAAAGGAGTGTTGCGTGCCGAAAACCCGTTCTCAATAGCAGAGATGTGCGTTGAGGTGTTTGCTAGTGAATTTATTGAGTGGAATAGAAATTTACGAGCAATCTGAGTCTACAGCTCGCCCAAGCTATTGCTCACCTAGTTGCATAAAGATAGATGTTGGCATCGAATCGACTCAAAACCTAACCCCCTGCTTTGGCTTTGGACTTAACAACTCCAAGAACGCATGCTCTGAATATTGTCTGGTCTTTCTCCGCGCATGATTCCTCTTCGTCTTGCCTGCTTCACCCCCAGCCGAGTACGCCACACTCAGACCGGTCCATGTCCTTGACCAACTTCAATTCCTGAGTTTAGTTTCGAACATTTTGGGTTTCGAGATCTGAACAGTAACAACTTGCAGGCGTCTCGATTCCCGATTCCCCCTCACGTCTCAACAACATGGATACGGCAAAGGTGGTGTGTCATTGCGGCCAAATGTTTAATGCACGATACCCACCCCACGGAACGTACCACGGTGCAGCTTGTATACACACATGGTAACTGCACCGTATATGAAACATGGTTCATGCTATCCTACTCATTCTGAACCCTCTGGTCTGATACGGTCTTCAGGTTTTAAGGTTTAAGTCTTGGCAAAGTTATCCTCATCCCATGGCATTCTATTCGCCATATACATGCATATCTGCACCCGTTTCCAGGCCCAACCGAGACCCTGTACGGTGAGATTTCAGGTTCAGTACTGACGTTCCTCGACGAGGTATGTGTGCAAGTTTGATGTTCACCTTTAGCACGAAGCTCACAACTCTACTATACTAGTTGATACATATTCCTGTCCATTTTGGGAAATGTGAAGGATTCAGTGATACTCTGAGACGCTAATCAAGGATGAAGGAAGAATTTATACTATTAAATTTATCGGATGGTCAATCAGTCATATTGACCAGTGAACTTACATATACTGCACCATGCAATTCGGCCGTCATGCGTCACACAGCAGAAGACGAGGGAAACCGGGACTGCCATGCTCGACAATACGATGCCGTTGAGGCTTGCCGGATGATGGAGAGTGTAAGGGCCTCGACTTACCTTCTGTACCTTGGGGATAAAGGGTAGTGATTGTTCGAGAGCGAGGATCTACGACACGAGCCATCGCTGATAGGGATTTCGGCGTTAGCCGGCGACAGCTACGCTGTCCATCTTTGCTCTCACACTACACCATCTCTCTGACCCTATATGACATCTTTAGTGGCTACAGTCAAGTAAGTAATGTTCTATTCAAATGATTCTTGCTACCTATTTCCAACCCAGCGAGTTGTACTTTTAACCCGACGGATAATGTCCTAACTAGGCGGCGTTGAATGTCGACATTCGACAGTCGCCTAACTAGGAGTTTTAATGTCGACTCGACGCTCGACTTGAGTCATCTTCCACTCAATATTGACGTCGCTTAATTGAGACATCGTCGAGTTTTGATGTTTTCGAGCCAGTGCGCGAGAATTTCCAAATAGGCGCCCGATAGGCGCCTATTTCGCTCGGGAATGCGAAACACACCAAATGCGACACTCTAGGGGCGTCATTTTCATACGTAGGTAGGATATACATTGGGATCACGAATGAAGTTGCAGGACATTTTCAGATGCAAGCAGTATATTAGGAGACTTTTATAGAAGCCTGATGTACATTGTTTCCTCGAAATCTGTGGGTGAATGGGTGAGTTATTGATGTCCGGAGTTAGGGCGAAGAGTGCAGGACTCTATGATATCTCTACAAATTTATGATCTATTTTAACGAATCAAGGTGCGCTGAATAGCGTTCTGAAATGCGCTTATTTGACGTAGGTGAATTTGCTTCAGTCTTCCTGTCGGTAACACAGCATAGTTCAATTTTCTAATATGCACACCTTCTGTCAATATGAAAGGCTACTTATGTTTGATATCCCTCAGAGCTCGTGTCGAAAGGAAACTCGTGTTGGAAGTAGTATTAGCTTGAGACACGACGCAGCTACTGCCAATCGCTAGATGCACCTGTCAGTCTTTTCCGGACTTTGCTCGACCATAAAATTTTACATTCTTTTTAGACACCGTCTTGAGTGACTCGATAATAGGGTACATCTTTCTTTTGTTTAGTGCCCATCTTGGTGGTCCCTAATTTTACTCTTTTGTGCTCTCTGCGCCGTATTGAATACATTAAAATCGATCTTTATTGTCGTGATGTTCCGACCGTTCAACGCTGGCCAATACTGCCGATTTTTGTGAGCATTGGTCGACCTTTTTCTGTGTTCATGTAAGGTCACAACCCAGGCACCACCCGTGAACGATGTTATAAGGGCAAGACACTCTGTGAGTTGTTAATATCCGGAGTACCTACACTAACAGGGTAAAAAGAATGTCCCGCCTTATTTTGGTGATATCTCCCAAAGTATGCGGCTGGCCCGAAAATCATTAGTTATGAGATATTATGGCTTCAAATGACACTTACTGGTCGTCACCAGGCCATGTCATGATTTGATGCTGGAGTGAGGGAAGGGAACCAAAAAAAATGTAAATTTTCGAGTCCACTAGGAAGCCGTACTTAAGGATGGGAGTAATAATTTCAGGTAGAGCTACTGAATCACAGCACACAGAAACTTGAATCACAAAATTACCCTCAGCCGTTCCTGATATATTTGCGGGACAAAAGTGTTGGTTTTGACCAAAAAAGGCAAAAAGGGTCCAAATTGACCAAAAGTTGTCAACTTGCATCGTGTATATCTTTAGAATGCAACGGTAGAAAAACTTGGGGTGAGTGTATTATTGTATTGGACGACTCGATCTACTATTGATAGAAATTTTAGGTTATCAACTGTCTCCGTTCTAGAGATGGAAATTTGGGTGTTTTAACATTCGTCTTAATCGCAACGTGCGCACGCAAAGTCTCAACATCCACCGTCAGTCAACTCGCTACTCTGAAGCTGTGGGTATTTTCGAACATCTTACTTAATATCTTAGAATAATCTTGTGCGGTTGTTGAAAAATAACGAGAAATATGGCGGGACATTCTTTTTGCCTTGTTAGTGTA
>Ga0247741_1000624_pt1 | contig 19640 bp, 15 predicted proteins | sample UWRJL213509R2_FD_180945 | JGI IMG/M metagenome (GOLD analysis project Ga0247741, IMG submission 180945) | Plant litter microbial communities from Arlington Agricultural Research Station in Wisconsin, United States - UWRJ-L213-509R-2 | ecosystem: Environmental > Terrestrial > Plant litter >... | reverse complement strand
CTCGGCGCGCGACGGTGGCACGAGCTCCGCGATCATCGCGCCGGTCGCGCCGTCGAAGATGTACGCGGCGCCCACGTCGGCCACGCCGTCGAGGTTCGCGGCCGGCGCGGTCGCGACGAAGTTGCCGTTCGCGAGCGGCGTGGCGTGACCGAACAGCTCGCCGCGCGGGTCGGCGGGGTTCGAGACCCGCGCGATCTCGGCGCCGGTGGTGCCGTCGAAGAGCGCGAAGGTGCCCGGCCCTTCGAGGACGTTGGAGACGACGTAGTTGTCGCCGACCTGGACGACCTCGCCGACGAAGTCCGCGCGCGAAACGAGCGTGCCGTCGGCGTCGTAGAGATAGGTCGCGCCCGGAAGGCCGTACTCCTCGATCACGAAGTGATCGCCGATGGCGTAGACGTACTCGCCGAACGCCTGCTTCTCGCGCGGCACCGGCGGATCGATGCGCTTCAGGAACGCCCCGTTGCCGTCGTAGAGATGCACGGAGCCCACGTTCGCGAGCCCGGCCACCGAGGAGGTGGGCGCCCCGACCGCGATCCGCGTGGGCATGACGGCGAACGACTGGCCGAAGTGATCATCGGCCTGCGGCGAGAGCAGCGTGGTCCCGAGGTGACCGTTCGCCTCGAAGATCGCGACGATGCCCGACGCCGTGCTCGCGCCGGAGATCAAGAACTCCGGGCCCTTCGCCTGCACGCTGACGTAGTAGTCGAGCCCGGAGATCTGATCGAGCTGGCGCACGACCTCACCGGTCGAGGACTCGTAGAGCACCGGGCGCGTCGTCGACGACGCGACGAGGAACCGTGCGCCGATCGGCTGCACGATGGTGCCGAGCTTGCGGTTCGTCATCGGCGGAACGTCGTCGAGGACGCGGATCAGCGCGCCGGTGCGGCCATCGCGCAGCTCCGCGTAACCCGTGTCGACGAGGCCATCGCCATCGTCGAACGTGGAGCCCACGACGACGTTGTCGCCGACGGCGACGAGCGTGGACCCGAACCAATCGGTGCGGTCGGGCGCCGGATTCGGCACGACGCCGAGGAGGTAGTAGTCATCGGGCGAATCGCTGCACGCCGCGAGGAGCGCGCACGCTGCGAGCCATCGATGCACGCGCCGAGCGTACTACGTCGCGGGCTAGCGACCCTGCGTCATCTTCAGCATCACGAGCGGCGTCTTGAAGATGATGCCGAGCTCGGTGCGCAGGAACGTATCGAATCGCTCGAGGGCCGCGGTGTACGCGAGATCGTAGAGCAGCTTGATCCGCATGTCGTCGGCGAGCGAGCCCTTGGTCTCCTCGAGATCCCACGGGTTCTGCAGCGTCGACGCGAGCTTTCCGATCTCGCTGCCCTCGGGGATCGAGCCGGTGTAGCCGAGCGAGATCTGCGCGAGCCCGGTGATGCCCGGCTTCACGTCGCGCATGCGCTCCTCGAACAGCGGGATCGCATACGAGAGCTGCTCGAGGAGCTCGGGCCGCTCGGGCCGCGGACCCACGAGGCTCATCTTGCCGCGGAGGACATCCCAGAACTGCGGCAGCTCGTCGAGCCGCGACTTGCGGAGGAACTTGCCGACCTTCGTGATGCGCGGGTCGTCCGCACCGGCGATGACGACGCCCGTGTGCTTCTCCGCGTCCATGATCATGGTGCGGAACTTGTGCATCTCGAACTCGTGGAAGGTCAGCTGCTTCTTGCCGCCCTCCGACGATACGGACTTCAGGCTCCCCGCGCGGCGCTGGCGGAAGAACACCGGCCCCGGCGACTCGACGTAGATCGCGGCGGCGATGAGCGGCATCAGCGGCGCGGTCAGCGCGAGACCCACGGCGGCGCCCGCGATATCGATCGCTCGTTTGACGAAGCGGACGCTGCGCAGCACGCCTCAACCTATCACGCGCCCTCGGAGATAGCCGGCCGGTCTTGCGGTCGTCTTACGGATTAACCGTCATACGTTCTTACACGCACACTTTCGTCCCGCACCCGACCTGGTTATCCTCGCGAGAGATGAACCCGACTATCAGGCTCACCGTGCCCGGCACGCTGCGCTACCGCGCGATCGCGGTACGTGTCGTCGCCGAAGCGGCACGCCTGGTATCCGGTTCCGCCACACGCGACCCGAACAATCCGCTCGACAACGACGTGCGCGATCCGTTCGATACCGCCGTGGTCTCCGCCTTCATGGAGATCTTCAACAACGTGGCGATCCACGCGTACAAGCGCAAGGATACGGGTCCCATCCAGATCGCGATCACGCCGTCGGACACCGACATCCTGATCGAGATCGAGGACAACGGTCACTCGTTCGACATGGAAGGCGTTGCCCCGCTGCCGAACGAGCTCGATCCCGAAGCTCTTCCCGAGGGTGGGATGGGCATCCATATCGCCAAGACGATGCTGGATGAAGTCACGTACGAACCTGGGCCGCCGAATCTATGGCGGCTGTTGAAACGACTTCCGGCGAATCAGGTCGCCCGCGAAGCTGGGAGAAGCTGATGGCCACGCCGTTCGAAACCAAGACCACACACACCGGAACCACGCTCTTCGTGCGCGGCTCGCTCGATATCAACAGCGCGCCCGCCCTCGCCGAGGAGATCGACAAGATCGTCGGCGGCAAACCGACCAAGGTCGAGTGCGATCTCTCCGGCCTGGACCTCATCGATAGCTCCGGCGTCGCCGCGCTCGTGAAGCTCTACAAGGGCGTCCGCTCCGTCGGTGGCGCGGTGACGATCACCGGGGCGCGCGATCAACCACTCGCGATCTTCAAGCTCTTGCGAATGGACAAGGTCTTCAACCTCTAGTGCTTCGCGTCCTCGCGATCACCAAGATCTTCCCGAACGCCGTCGAGCCGCTCTCCGCGCCGTTCAACCGGCAGCAGTTCGCAGCGCTCGCCACCCGCTGTCAGCTCGACGTGATGGGGACGATTCCTTGGTTCCCCGGCGCGGGTCTGCTCGGCAAGTGGTCGAGCGCCGGCAAGCTCGCCGCCGTGCCGCGCACCGATACGATCGCCGGCATCGCGGTTCGTCATCCGCGCACCCTGTTCGTACCGCGGCTCGCGCACGCCACGTGGGGACCGCTCTACGCCGCGTCGATCGCGCCGGCGCTGATCCCGTATCGCCACAAGGTCGATGTGGTGCTCGGCTCGTGGGCGTACCCCGATGGCTTCGCCGCCGTGATCGCCGCGCGGCTCCTCGGCGTGCCGTGCGTGGTGAAGCTGCACGGCTCCGATATCAACCTCATCGCGAAGCTGCCCGGTCCCCGCCGGATGCTCTCGTGGGCCTTGCCGCGTGCGGCGAAGGTCGTCGCGGTGAGCCGCGCCCTCGCCGACGAGGCGATGGAGCTCGGCGTCCCACGCGAGAAGATCGCGATCGTGATGAACGGCGTCGACGCCGCCCTGTTTCATCCGCGCGACCGCGCCGCCGCCCGCGCCGAGCTCGGCCTCCCGGCCGGCCCGATCGCGCTCTACGTCGGCAACCTCAAGGAAGAGAAGGGCGTGCTCGACCTCGCCGCCGCGTGGAAGACCGTCGAGGCGGCCCTCCCCGAGGCGACGCTCGTGATCGTGGGCGGTGGTCCCGCCGCGGAGGCGCTGAAGGCCGCCGTCGGTCCGCGGGTGCTCCTCGTCGGCCCGCAGCCGCTGCCGCGGATCCCGACGTGGATGGCCGCGTGCGACCTGCTCGTCCTGCCGAGCCACGCCGAGGGAACCCCGAACGTGGTTCTCGAGGCGCTCGCCGCGGGCCGCCGGGTGGTGGCCACCAACGTCGGTGGCATCCCTGACCTCGTCACCCGGCCCGAGCTCGGGGAGCTGGTCCCGCCGCGCGCCCCTGACGCACTCGCGGCTGCGATCGTGCGCGCGCTCCCCACCCCGTACGCTCCCTCCACCGTGGCCGAGCTAGGCGCCCGGGGGGGTTGGGACGCCAGCGCCGCCGCCCTTTACGAAGTTCTCGTTGGCGCGGCGAGTGCTACCGTCAACGGCACGCCATGAGTCGGATGTCGCTGAACCAGCTCGGAGACGGCTGGTACGAGTCCGAGGAATCGACCCGCGCGGGGTTCGTGGCGGAGCTCCAGCGGATCCGTCGCCGGTTCGCGGTTCGCCCCGTTCCGGTGCTGCTGGTCGCCGCGCTGATCACGGGCGCGTTGACCTACAAGATCGCGAAGAAGAAGCCGCTCGTGGAGGCCGAGGTCATCCTCGCGCTCTCCGAAGGCCAGCTCGGCGGCAAGGGCACCGGCGTGCCGGCGGATCAGCTCCGCGCGTACGTCACCTCCGTGCTGCTGCCCGACAAGCTGCTGATCGACATGATCGAGAAGCGGAACCTGTATCCGCTGCGCAAGAAGCTCGGCGCGCAGTTCGCGATCGGCGAGCTCCGCGAGCAGATGGAGATCAACATCTGGAAGAACTCCTTCCAGTACTACGACGACGAGGATGCGAGCGCGAAGAAGTCCGCGCGCATCGGCATCACCGTGATGGATGCCGATCCGGATCAGGCGTACGCGATCGCTCACGACCTCGCGACCGTCGCGATCGTCCAGCACGAGCTCGAGCGCGAGCGCATCTCGCACGCGGTCGCCACCGAGGTGCAGATGCTACGCGCCGCCACCGAGGCGCGGCTCGAGGAGCTCGACGGCGAGATCGCGCGGAAGACGGAGGCGCTCGCCGTCGCGAAGACCGACGCGAGAAACGGCCTCGCATCCGCGCTCTTGCTCGAGCTCACGCGCCTCGGCAGCGAACGGAAGCGCACCACGGATGCGATGCACGGCATCTCGGTCTCCAGCGAAGGCATCGCGGATCAGATCGCGGCCGCCGGGCTCGATCTGACCCTCGCGATCGTCGAGGAGCGGCGCCCGGAACGGCCGGAGAAGTCGCAGTTCGTTCTCATCATGGTGATCGCTGTCATCGGGACCGGTGCGCTGATCGGCGCGGCGCTTCTCGTTGGCGCTTTTGACAGTCGCATCCACGATACCGACGACGTGGAGCGGCTCGGCTTGCCAGTGCTCGGGCATGTGCCCGGATTCGCTGGTGACTCCGTCGGGTCTTTGCATGCACGAGGCGCACGGCGCGCTCGTGTAGGATCGGTGTCGCGATGGCGCTCTCTCCGATAACCCCACGCGATCGCCTGCAGCGGCTCAGCGATCTCGGCAAGAAGACGCTGCGCTACTGGTGGCTCGTGGCCGTGTTCGCCGTCGTCGGCGGCGGGCTCTCGCTCGCGTTCGCGATGTTCAAGTCGCGCAGCTACCAGTCGTGGGCGACCCTGTTCTACCAGGAGCGCATCCAGACCCAGCTGATGACGCCCAACCGCGAGGAAGCGGTCCAGCGCAACATCGGCGATCGCTATCGCGAGCTCCTGCTGGCGCGCGCCCAGCTCGAGCAGATCATCGCCGATCCGAAGCTCGATCCGTTCCCGGGCCTCGAGGACGACGAGGTCAAGATCGACAAGCTGCGCCAGGCGATCCGCTTCGAGGCCCGCGGCGCGAACGCGTTCCGCATCACGTACAGCGATAAGGATCCCGATCGCGCGAAGGCCGTGGCGCTGAAGCTCACGGATCTCCTGCAGGCGAAGGACAAGGATCTGCGCAACGAGATCGCGCAGGCCACGGTGACGTTCGCCACCGAGCAGAAGGAGACCGCGTCCGCCGTGCTGCGCACGCAGGAGCAGGCGCTCTCCTCGTTCCTCGCCCAGCACCCCGAGTTCGCGCAGGACGCGAACCAGACCAACTCCGAAGGCGCGGGCATCCGCGCGATCCGCGCGCCGAAGACCCCCACCGGTGGCAACGCGCGCATCTACGCGCTCGAGCGCCAGCGCCAGCGCATCCAGGCGCGCCTCAACGCGAACCCCGATGCACCGCCGGTGGTCACCCAGGCGCCCGAGACGCCCGAGCGGATCGCCGCCCGCGCGAACGCCGACGATGCGAAGCGCGAGCTCGCGTCGGCGCAGAAGGATCTCGAGGAAGCGAAGACCAAGTACACCGACCTCCACCCGTCGGTGAAAGCCGCGCAGGGCCGCGTCGACTCGGCGCTGCAGAAGCTTCGCCAGGCCCAGGCGGCGATTCCTCCGGCGGTCGAGACCACGGTCGCGCCGGCCACGCCGCAGGATCGCGCGAAGCTGCAGAAGGAGCTCGGTCAGCTCGAGGAGCAGATCGCGGCGGAACAGCGCAAGAGCGGCGCGCCGGCCGCTGCCACGCCCGATACCTCCGGGACCGACTGGGTCGTCAAGCTCGAGACGCAGCACGCCGATCTGCGGCGTGACGTGAAGGAGCAGCGCGACCGCGTGGCCGCCCTCGCCGACTCCGTGTTCCGCGCGCAGCTCGACGCGAGCCAGAAGCTCGCCGAGACCGGCGGCCGGCTCTCCGTCGTGGATCCCGCGTTCAAGCCGATCAAACCCTCCGGGCCGGGCAAGACGATCTTCCTGCTCGCCGGCATGGTGCTGTTCCTCTCGCTCGGCGTGGCCCTCGCCGTCGGGCTCGCCGTGATCGACGACCGGCTGTACCGCCGCGCCGATCTCGATCTTCTCGGCGTGCGCGTGCTCGCCGTGATTCCGAAAGCCTCGTTCGTGCCGACCAAGCGAAAGGGCCGTTCGTCGTGACCACTCCCAAACGTCCCCAAGAACGCCGTGGCGCACCGCTGCCCCTCGTGACGCAGCCGATGATCCCGCTCGAAGCCGAGGATCGTCCCGATCAGACGCGCGTGGATAACCCGCTCTCGACCATCAAGCCCGAGACGGCATCGGTGCTGTTCGGCAAGGCGACCGTGGCGATGCCCGCGCAGCAGAAGCCGCAGCTCGCGGTGGCGAGCCCCGCCGGCCCGCCGCCCGAGATCGGGCTGACCCAGCACGCGGTCCCCGAGGAGGATCGCGATCCACGGCTCACGCTGCTGCTCGATCCGGACTCGGAGCGCGCCGCCGCCTTCCGTGTGCTGCGCCACCATCTGCTGGAAGTGGGTCGCCCGCAGTGCGTGGTGGTGTCGTCGCCGCGCGCCGGCGATGGCAAGACCACCACCGCGATCAACCTCGCGCTCGCGCTGGCGGAGTGCGGCCGCGCGAAGGTGCTCCTCGTCGAGACGAACCTGCGCCGCCCGCAGCTCGCGAACGCGTTCAAGCTCGTGCCGCCGTGGTGCTTCGCGGAGCAGCTCGCGGCGCATCGCAATCAGCCGATGATGCCGTGGTCGCTCATCGATATCCCGCAGCTCTGGCTCCACGTCGCGGCGATCAACCCGCGCATCGAGAAGACGCAGCTGCTCGACGGTCCCGCGTTCGCGATCGCGATGGAGCGGCTCCGCCTCGGCGGGTACGACCACATCGTGATCGATGCGCCGCCCGTGCTCGGCTCGGCCGACGTGAACCTCATGGCCGACGCCGCCGACGCCGTGATCCTCGCGTTGCGCGCCCGCGTGACCAACACGCGCGACCTGCGCAAGGCGATCGATCAGATCGGCGCCGCGAAGATCGCCGGCACCGTGCTCGTCCAGTAGCGTGTCAGGTCATCATCGCTTCGTGCCGATCACGATGTACTGATCGGGCAGCTTCGTCGGCGAGACGTGCGCCTCGAGGCCGACGGCGAGGAGCTCGGCCATGATCGCCGCGGGCGCGAGGCGCATCTCCTTCGGTGGACCGTGGTTCGCCTCGAGCGTGAAGTCCACGATGGCGACCTGGCCGCCCGGCTTCAGCGCCGCCGCGATGGCCTTGGCGTAGCGCGGTCGATCCTCGATGTGGTGCCACACGTCGACGACGAGGATGCGATCGAGGCTCGTGGCATCGAGCTTGGGATCGGCCGCGCCGGAGAGCACCGCGCGCACGTTCGCGAGCTGCTCCTTCTGCGCGCGCTCGCCGAGGTACTTCACCATCGCGGGTTCGATATCCGTCGCGACCACCTGGCCCTGCGGCACCGCGCGCGCGAGCCGCACGGTGAAGTAGCCCGTGCCCGCGCCCACGTCGGCCACCGCCATCGCGGGCGTGAGCTCGAGCGCGGCGAGCACCGCGTCGGGCTGTTGCCACGCATCGCGCGCCGGATCGTCGAAGGTCTTCGCCCACTCCTCCGCGTTGTCGAAGCGGTGGGCGTGGTGACCGTGGTGGTGATGCTCCGGCTCGGCGGCTGGCTTGGGTGTCGAGCTACAGCTGATGAGCCCGAGGACGATCGCGAACTTCATCGCCGCATGGTAAAGGACCTGCGCCATGTGCAGAGAGATTACGTGCAGCCGGTGCAAGAAGCCGTCGTGGGCCGGTTGCGGCGCTCACGTGGAGATGGTGCTGGCGCACGTGCCGCCCTCGGCGCGCTGCAGCTGCCCACCCGCGCCGGGGATCCTGGCGTCGATCAAGCGCCTGTTCGGCTTCTAGCGCGCGCAGGTCGCGGCGATTCGCAGCACCTCGCGGCGCGCGAGCTCCCACGCGGCCTCGTCGGTGGGCCACGAAGGCTTGCCTGATTTCGGCGCATCGCCGAGCGCTTCGGGAACGAGCTTCGCGACGAGCGCGTCGACGGCCGGGGCATCGCACTTCGCGGCGAGCTCGAGCAGCCGCCGATCCTGCTGGCCGCGGCCGAGCGCGGCGAGGCGCAGGGTTGCCTTGCAGCCGTTGGCGTCGGGGAGCGCGAGCACGCCGTCGAAGTTTCCGTGATCTTCGTCGGTCGCGAAGCTCGTCGGATCGACGCTGGCATCGAGCGCCTTGCCCGGCAGCGGTGCGCCCTGGCGGTTGTGCCGATCGTGCCAGTACAGCGCGTCCCACACGTACCAGACCGGGATCTTCCAGCGGTACGCGATCCAGCCCCACGTGCGCGTCCCCGGGGTCGCCGCGTCGAGCACCATCGAGCCGGCGCGCGGCGGTGCGCCGTTGTACGTCCACTGCGTGCCGTTCGCCGAACGCGGCGTGCGGAGCGAGATGTAGAGATCGACGAGGTCGCCGTACTCCGGTCGCGGATCGTCGGTGACCGCGAACCGGAACGTGCTCGGTCCACCGCCGGCCGCACGCACGGCCTTCGCGAGCTCGACCAGCTGCGCGCGCTTCTCGGGCGTACCCGGCTCGTCGATGGGAATCGCGAACGGAACCTGGCCGGTACCGCGCGTCGCCTCGATCCAGCCGCGCACCACGTCGCCGACCTTCGCCGGATCGGTGGGGATGACCACGGGAACGTCGCGGAGGCCGATCATCTGCATCCGGCGCGCGCTCCACCAGCCGAGGTCGAGATCGGGAGCGAGACGCACGCCGTAGCGCGCGAACAGGTAGTGACAGGCTTGCTCGGCGGGCGTGGGCATCATGCGCGGCGGATCACCGGCCGCGCCCGCCGCCCACGCGACCTCGCGCGGATCGGCATACGCCCACACGCGATCCTCGACGGACGCCGCGAGGTCGACCGGCAGGACCGCGAGGTGCACGGGCAGCGTGCGATCACCGACGACGAGGCTGCCGCGATAGCTCCCGGCGAGCACGTCGTTCGATGCCACCTCGAAGTACGCGGGGTTCGTCGTGGACGTTCTCGCCGGGGCGAGGCCATCGGCGAACGTTCCGGTGCGTCCTCCACCGTACATCTCCGTCGACGGACGGCCGACGGGATAGCTCTCCACGTTGTACGACGCGACCGTGATCGCGCGATCGGTGAACGTCAGCGAGCTCGCCCCCGGTGCGCGATGCAGCACCTGGAGGCCGAGCGTCTCGCCACGCGCCATCACGAGCTCCACGGTGCCGTTCACGAGCCAGGGCGTCGCGGCCGGATACGGATCCTCGAGGCGAACGCGCGTGGACTCGCCCACGACGGCGAGGTCGGGGCCGGGGTCCTGCTTGCCGCCGCAGCCGAGCGAGGGCGCACATGTGGCGGCCAGGCTCGCGATGACGACGAAGGCTCTCACGCTGTCCGCACCATGACCCGGCTCCGCGCGGGTTGCCAGCGTTGTACTGTGCCAGGACTTGCTGACGCCGATCGTTGCCTTCGCCAAGGACTGGCACGAGGACCCCACCTCGAATCATCACGTGCTGCGCGAGCTCGCGAAGACGCGCCGCGTGCTGTGGCTGAACTCGCTCGCCACGCGCACGCCCAAGCTCTCGTCGGGCCGCGACCTCGGGAAGATCAAGCGCAAGCTCGGCGAGTTCGCGAAAGGCCCGCAGAACGTCGAGAACGATCTGTGGGTGATGTCGCCGCTCGTGCTGCCGCTGCCGCACTCCTCGATCGCGCGCGCGATCAACCGCCAGGTCCTGCGCGCCACGATCCGCGCGCTGCGGTTGAAGCTCGGCATCGAGGACTTCCAGCTCTGGACGTTCCTGCCGAACACGGCGGACTACGTCGGCACGCTCGGCGAGCAGCTCTCCGTCTACTACTGCGTCGACGAGTGGTCGATGTTCAGCTACCTCGACAAGCAGCAGACCGTGGCCGCCGAGGAGAAGCTGCTCGATCGCGTGGATGCGGTGTTCGCGATCAACCATGCCCTCGCCGATGCGAAGCGCGCGCGCAACGAAGCTACCTTCGTGTCGCCGCACGGCGTGGACCACGCGCTGTTCGCGCGCGCGCTCGATCCCGCCACCATCGAGCCCGCCGACATCGCCGCCCTGCCGCATCCGCGCATCGGCTTCTACGGCACGCTGCAGACATGGGTCGACTTCGAGCTGATCGCGCAGGTCGCGCGCAAGCGGCCCGCCTGGCAGATCGTGCTGATCGGCCAGCAGCTCGCCGACGTGTCGATGCTGCGGTCCCTGCCCAACGTTCACCTGCTCGGTCAGAAGCGCCACGACGAGCTGCCCGCGTACTGCAAGGGCTTCGATGTGGGCATCATCCCGTACCTCATCGACGAGCGCATGGCGTTCGTCAATCCGCTCAAGCTCCGCGAGTACCTCTCGGCCGGCCTGCCCGTGGTGTCGACGGCCGTGCCCGAGGTGAAGCGCTACTCGAACATGTGCGAGATCGCGAGCTCGCCCGACGAGTTCATCGCCGCCACCGAGCGCGCGCTCGCGACCACGTCCGCCGAAGCACGCGCCGCACGGTCGGCCGCGATGACGAACGAGACCTGGGCGGCGCGCGTGGCCGAGGTCACGCGCCGCGTCGACGAGATCGCGGCGCGAAAGGGCGCGCGCTGATGTTCCTCGTCACCGGGGCGTCGGGCTCGCTCGGCAAGGCCATCGTCACGCGCCTGCGCGCCGATGGTCACGCGGTGCGCGCGTTCCAGCGCCGGCCGCCGCCACGGGCCGAGCACGGCGTGGAGTACGCGATCGGCGACCTCGGCGATCGCGACGCGGTGAACCGCGCCGTCGCCGGGACCGCCGTGGTGATCCACTGCGGCGCCACCATGAAGGGCACGTGGGCCGAGCACGAGCGCGGCACCGTCTTCGGCACGCAGCACGTGCTCGAGGCGGTGAAGCAGCACGGCGTGAAGCAGCTCGTCCACATCTCGTCGATGGCCGTGGTCGATTGGGCCGGCAGCGCCGAGAAAGGCGCGGTCACCGAAGCCGCGAGCACGGAGCCGCGCGCGAGCGAGCGTGGCGACTACACGCGCGCGAAGCTCGCCGCCGAGCGCCACGTGATCGCGGCCGCGCGCGACGGCCTCCCCGTGGTGATCCTGCGCCCGGGTCAGATCTTCGGCGGCGGCATCCCGCTCATCAACGGAGCCGTGGCGCGCGCGGCGGCCGGCCGGTGGCTCGTCCTCGGCGACGGCGCGCTCGAGCTTCCCCTCGTGTTCATCGACGATGTGGTGGACGCCGTGATGGCCGCGGTCGGAAAGCAGCTGGTCCACGGCGAGCTGTTCCACATCATCGATCCCGAGCACCTGACGCAGAACGAGGTGCTCGCGCTCGCCGGCGGTACGAAGCGCGTGATCCGCGTGCCGCGCGCGATCGTGTTCGCCCTCGGCAAGCTCAGCGAGCTGCCGCTGCGCCTCGTCGGGAAATCGAGCCCGATCGCCGCGTACCGCATGAAGTCCGCGCTCGCGCGCCTGCACTACGCGAGCGACTACGCCGAGCGCGCCCTCGGCTGGAAGCCGCGCGTGGGCGTGCGCGCGGGCATCCAGCGCGGCGCGAGCTAGTAGCGGTACACGACGCCGAGCGAGAGGCCATACGTGCTCGCCGAGGTGAACAGGTCGCTGTCGAACGCGGCGGCGAGCCCGAGGCGGTGTCGACCGAGCTTCACGATATCGACGCCGCCCTGCAGGCCGATGCCGAGGCCCGAGTCCCACGTGGACGCCTCGTCGCCATCGGTGACCTGATTCGTGTGGAAAGCGACGGAGACCTTGCCCCACACGCGATCGTACGCGCTGCTGCCGATCGATGCGCCGATGCTGATCGGAAGCACGGAGATCGGAAACTGCTTCACGAGCAAGCCCTCGGTCTCGTAGGTGCCATCGAGGTAGCCGATCGAGCCGAGCAGGCCGACGGAGGTGGTGTGGTCGAGACGAAACTCCGTGCCGAGCGAGAAGCCGTAGCCCGTCACGCCGTGACCGAGGACGCTTCCGGCCGCGAGGGCGAACGGGATCACCGTCAGGCGGAAGCGCGTCGACGGTGGCTGACCGGTGATCGAATCCGTGAGATCGGAGAGGTACACCTGGTCGTCGTCGGTGGACGCCTCGAGCTTCGCGACCTTCTTCTCGCCCTTCGCCACGGTCACGTGGTTCGCGGTGCGCCCGAGCGCAGCGAACGCCGCATCCGACTCCGCCGCCGGACCGATCAGCTCGATCGACGCGTTCGACAGCTCGAGCTCCGCGAGCGTGGCGCCCATCGATGCGATCGTCAGCGCATGCACTTCTCCGGCGGTCACCAGGTCCGAGAGGGGCGCCCGACCGAGCCGCACGTCCTCCGCCACGCGACTCGCGATCTGCCCCGCCGTGCCTTCGCTTGCCGACAGCGCGGCGATCACGCGCGTCCGCGCGGCAACAAACGCGCTCGCGGCCGTCTCCGGCTCGCGCGCCAGGCGCTCGAGTCGCGTGCGCACGAGCTCCATGGCTTCGCGCGCTCGACCGACCGCGATGGCGCCGTAGACGACGTAGTGCGTTGCCAGGCGCTGCTCGACGAGCTTCGCGTCCATCGTGTAACTGGCTCCGAGTTGATGCCGAACGTCCTCGGCGATCTCCTCGAGCATCTTCGCCGCCACGAGCTGTTGCGCGCGCGTCCCGTTGCGGGCCGGCATCGCCATGACGAGGCCTATCTGTACCGAGTCCTCGTCGCGCGCGATCGAAGCCACCGTCGGCGCAGCGCGAACGGTGCTGCGTGGCGTGGCCTGACCCTTCCAGTCGGCGAACAGGAAGTCGACCCAGCGGTCGGCGAGCGGTCCATCGAACCGCCCCGAGACCACGAGCGTCGCGTTGTCGGGGGTGAAGTGCGAACGCCGATAGTCCTTCGCGTCGTCGATGGTCAGTCCGGAGCTCGTGTGGCGAATGATGCCGCCCTTCGTGTACGGGTGATCGGGTCCGTAGAGCGCAGTGTTCCAGGCGTCCGTGATGGCGCCTTCATCCTCCTGCGAGGTCTCGGCGACACGCTGGAGGTTCGTGGCCATCGCATCGCCCGTGCGATACCGACCGTCGCGCACGAGGCGACGCAAGCCGGCGAGCAGGATGTCCATGTGCATGTCGAGGCCGCGTACCTCGAACACCGTCGTGTCGCGGGAAACCTCGACGTCGGTGCTGCCACCCGCCATCCAGAACGCGAGCAGGTCGTTGATGTGCCGCGCATCCCAGGTGAGCGCGTTTCCCGCCACGAGGGCCGCGCCGCGCTTGCCGGCGGCGTCGTCCGCCGTTCCGGCGTTGAACACGAGGCGAATATCGACCGTAGGAACGCTCGTCACCGGAAGCAGCACGACCTTGAGCCCGTTCGGCAGCACCCGGGTGGTCATCGCCGGAACGGTCGTGACCGGAGGCTCCCCGAGGGCCGGTTTGGCGGCTTCCGCCGGATCCGGCGGATCACGATGCTGGCCGATGTCGTGGATCGGCGTAGCGGGCTTGCTCTCCTTCTTGCCCGTCTTCTTGTCGGACCGCGGATGCACCACCACCACCGACGCACGGTCGAAGCGGAACACGTCTTCGACCACCCGCACGGCGTCGTCGCGGGTCATCTCGCGTAGCCCGGTAAAGGCCTGCCCGACGGCCGCGGCCGGCTCCATGTGGGCGAGCACGTAGCTCGCGAGATCGGAGTCACGCTGCAAGGTGTTATCGAGCTGCGCGTAGGCGCCGTAGATCGCCTCCTGGCGAAGCTGTTCGAACGTCGCCGCACCGAACTCGCCGCGCAGCGACCGGAACGCGGTCGGGAGGCCGGCGATACCTTGCTTCAGACCCTTGGTCGCTTGTTCGATGGTCTCGTCCTCGGCGAGCGAGATCCACACGGCCATCGCAGGAGCGCGCGTGTCTCCGAGCAGGAACCACTGCGCCCCGCCGGCGATCTTTGCATCGATGGCACCAACGAGCGAGGGCGCGAGTGCCAGCACCTTCGCCCGCTCCGCCAGATCGTGCGGAAGCGACCACGCGACGAGCAAGTGCTCGTCGTCGACGGGACCGGCCACCTTCGCCAGGTCCGTCGTCGGCGCCATGACCGGCACCGGGACCGGATCCATTCCGTCTCGACGCGCCACCTTCGCGATGAACTTTCCGAGCGCGGACTCGAGCGTGGCCGGCGCGATGTTGCCGGAGACGACGAGAACCGCGTTGTCGGGCGCGTAGTGCGCGTCCGCGAATGCGCACGCTTGCTCTCGCGTGATGCTTCCGACGGAAGCGGTGGTGCCACCGGTCCGGTGTCGGTATGGGTGCCCATCGGGATAGAGGCCCGCGTTGAGCGCCTCGATGACGTCGTCGCCGCTCTCGGCCAGCGAGATTTCATTGGCCACCACGGCCCGCTCGCGCACGAAGGCAGCATCTGTCACGGACGTGCAGCGAAAGCCCACGCGCACGGCCTCGACCGATAGCATCTCCTCGAGGTGGCTGGCCTTCGCGCGCTCGATGTAGGTCGTGGCGTCGTGCGAGGTGAACGCGTTCATGAACGTCGTGAACGTCTGGAGCTTCGCAAACAGGGACTGACCTCCGAGCACCTGCTGGAACATCAGGTGCTCCACGAGGTGCGCCACGCCTTCCTGCCCCGCCGGGTCGTCGTTCGCGCCGACCTGGTAGCGCATCGTCACCTGGACCTCGCTCGCGCGCTCGTCGCGCACGAACACCACGCGTAGTCCGTTCTTCAGCTCGAGGCTCGAGATCGCGAGCCCCATGCTCGTCTGCCGCGGAGGCTGCGGCGGAGGCGTCGGGCCGAGGAACCCGCACGCCGAAACGAGAGCACCGAGAAGGACCAGCCCACCACGTACTGCCATCGCGCGACTATACGTCGAGCGGCGCCGTGATCGCGCGCGCCACGCGGATCCCGTCGAGCGCGGCCGAGACGATACCGCCCGCATAGCCCGCGCCTTCGCCGCACGGATACAAGCCCGCGAGATCCGGCGACATCAGGGATGCCGCATTTCGCGGCACCCGCACCGGAGATGACGTCCGCGACTCCACTCCGACCAGCACGGCCTCCTCGGTGAGGTACCCGTGCATCTGCTTGTCGAACGCGCCGAGGGCTTCCCGCAGTCGCGCGGCGATGGGCACGCCGATGCTATCGAGCACCTCGCCGATATCCGTCGCGGCGAGACCGGGCTGGTAGCTCGTGCCCGGCACCGTCGACGACGCCCTGCCCCGCACGAAGTCCGTGGCACGCGTGGCCGGCGCACGCAGCTCGCCGCCGCCCGCGACGAGTGCCGTTTGCTCGAGCCGCCGTTGCAGCTCGATCCCGCCGAGCGGCCGCGAGAGCCCGAGGCGATCGAGGTCCGCGAGCTCGACCGCCACCACGAGCCCGGAGTTCGCGTACGGCGAATCGCGCCGCGAGAGGCTCATGCCGTTCACCACGAGCCCATCGACCTCCGTCGATGCGGGCACGATCCAGCCGCCCGGGCACATGCAGAACGAGAACGCGCCGCGCCCATCCGACGGCGTGAACGCGAGCCGGTACGGCGCCGCCGGCAACTTCGGGTGCCCCGCCGCACGGCCGTACTGGATGCGGTCGATCAGCGGCTGCGGATGCTCGATGCGCACGCCCATCGCGAACGGCTTCGCCTCGAGCTGCACGCCCGCGCGCATCAGCAGTCCGTGAACATCGCGCGCCGAGTGCCCCGTCGCCGCCACCACCGCGCGGCCGATCACCTCGTCGCCATCGGCGAGCCGCACGCCGATCGCACGGCCATCGCGCACGACGAGCTCGGTGACCCGCGCGCCGAACCGCACGCTCGAGCCCACGCTCTCGAGCCGCTCGCGCATCGCCGTGATCACCTTCGGCAGCTTGTTCGAGCCGATGTGCGGCCGCGCATCGATGAGGATGTCCGCGGGTGCGCCGTGCAGCGCGAGGATCTCGATCACGTCGCGCACGTCGCCGCGCTTGTGCGAGCGCGTGTACAGCTTTCCATCGCTGTACGTGCCCGCGCCGCCCTCGCCGTAGCAGTAGTTGCTATCGGGATCGACCACGCCGTGCTGCGTGAGCCCCTTGAGATCGCGCCGCCGCGCCTGCACCGGCTTGCCGCGGTCCACGATCACCGAGCGCACGCCCGCGCGCGCGAGCTCGTAGGCGCAGAACAGCCCCGCCGGTCCGCCGCCGATGATCACCACCGGCTCGCCGCTCACCTCGCGCACCGCCGGCCCACCGACCGGCTCCTCCGCGCCCGCCTGCCCGACCACGAGGTGGAACTTCACGCGTCCGCGCCGCGCGTCGATCGACCGCTTCCGCAGCTCGAGCGCCGGCAGCGCCGCCACCGACATCTCCAGCTGATGCGCGAGCTTGCGCTTCAGCGACTCGGGGTCGTCGGGCTCGTCGAGCCCGAGCTCCACCGTGTAGTCCTGGTCGGCGGCAAAGCCCATCGGCGCGGCATGTTACGACGCCGCGGCGCGAGGCGTCCGGATCTGGGATGCGGCTCTTCGTCCTCCTCGCGCTGCGCCGCCTGCGCCGCGGATCGAGGCCCCGAGCGTGCGTCGACGTTCGCGTGCGTCGGGCAAATACGGCGGTCAGCTGGCCGGATTGGCCGGAAGCTGCTCTTGCGCCGTCGGCTGCGCCTTCACGTCCACCTCGGCGACGAAGCTCGAGTGCACGAACGCCGTCTGCCCGTTGTGCTGGATCTCGACCCACTCGCCCTGGTGCCCGACCGCCTGCACCACCGTGCCGCGCGTCAGGCGACCGATGATGTTGCCCTTGCTGATCTTCGGCGAAGAGCGAATGCGCAGCACGCTCGCCGTGATCTTCACGGGACCGATCTGCGACTTGCCGGCGCCGCCTTCGCTCTCGCTCTCGGCGTCGTCCTTGTCGTTGTCCTTGACCTCGTCGGACGCCTTCTTCGGCTCCTCGGGATTCTGCTGCGGATCCTTCAGGACCTCGCTCTGGCGCACGATCTCGACCGGCTTCTCTTCCTTCGAAGCGCCGATGACCGTCTCGTCCTTGAGGACCTTCGCTGCCTCGACCGGCGCCTCGGCCACCTTCTCGGCCTTCGCCTCCTTCGGCGCCTCGTTCTTGACGAGCTTCGATGCGTCGCGAGGACCATTCTCCTCCTCGAAGAGCTTCATCGCGAAGTCCTGGCCTTCCTTGCTGGGAGGCTTCGGCGCATTGGAGGCAACCGGCGCCTTCTCCCCCGGCGCGCCGTTCTCCTCCTCGAACAGCTTCATCGCGAAGTCGTGGCCTTCCTTGCTGGGAGGCTTCGGCGCATTGGAGGCAACCGGCGCTTTCTCCCCCGGCGCGCCGTTCTCCTCCTCGAACAGCTTCATCGCGAAGTCGTGGCCTTCCTTGCTGGGAGGCTTCGGCGCAGTGGAAGCAACCGGCGCTTTCTCCCCCGGCGCGCCGTTCTCCTCCTCGAACAGCTTCATCGCGAAATCGTGGCCTTCCTTGCTGGGAGGCTTCGGCGCAGTGGAGGCAACCGGCGCTTTCTCCCCCGGCGCGCCGTTCTCCTCCTCGAACAGCTTCATCGCGAAGTCGTGGCCTTCCTTGCTGGGAGGCTTGGGTGCCTTCGCGTTACCGGCACCCTTCATTTCTGATTCGTACTCCTCGATCTCCATCGCCGCATTCCGCGCCCGGGTCGCCTGGTCGGCCTTCCCGTCTGGATACACGTTCGGCGTCTTATCGACAGCCTCGACGTCAGCCCGGAGATCCGCCGGTAGCGGCTTACCTTCCTTGCTCGCGGGACCGCCGTCGGCTTCCGCTTGAAAGATCTTCTTGTTCTCGGCGGCGACCCTCATCGCAAAGTTGTTGCCCACCGTCTTGTGAATCAGCGCCATGATCTCGTTCCGAGAGCGCGGATGGTCGTGGAGGATCCTCGCAACCTGCGCCGCATCGTGCGTTCCGCCCGACAGCAGCGACCGCACTTCTGCAACGGCTGGAGACTCCGCCTGGACGCTCTGCGCGTCACGGTTCTGGAGATCGTCCTGTTCGCCGCCGATCTGCTGTTGCTGAAAGTCTCCCATCGATGCCTCTTTGCTCAGGTTACGGCCAACGCTGTGACGATGGCGGCCATTATACGGATGAAACCTCGATTCGCTTCCCATCCAACCGCTGGGGAAGTCCCGCGAAATCAAATAGTTACTTGGGTCGACGCATCTTCGAGCTTTCCCGGATCGGTCTCTCTGCAACGCGAGACAGCGTCGGCCGTGCGTCACGTACGGTAGCGTTCGCTTGTGAACGCTCTCTTCGCCCGCAGCGCGATCGAGGCGCCCGCCGAGGAGTTTCTGCGGGCGACGGACGATGTGTTCGCGGTCTTCGACGAGCGCACCCGAGATTCAGGAAACCGCTCGTACGGAGTCGCACTCGCAGGGCAGCGGTACTTCGTGAAGACGGCAGGCAACCGCGATGCACGCGCCACGCTCGATCATTCCGAACGCGTCGCGTTGCTTCGCAACGCCGTGGACCTCGCGCACAGTTGCGAGCACGCCTGCATGCCCCCGCTCCACGCCGTGATCGAGGCGTCCGACGGTCCGCTGCTCGTCTACGAGTGGCGAGACGGCGAGCTGCTCGGTGCGCCCACCCCGCGCCGCGCCGATCCGACGAGCGCGTTTCAGCGCTTTCGTTCGCTACCGCCGGCGGAGATCGAGCGCTCCCTCGGGGTGGTCTTCGACCTGCATCGCAAGCTCGCGGACGCAGGCTGGATCGCGTCGGACTTCTACGACGGCAGCCTGCTCTACGACTTCACCACCGCGAGCCCGCACGTCATCGACCTCGACCACTATCAGCGGGGGCCGTTCCCGAACAGGATGGGTCGCATGTTCGGCTCGACGCGCTTCATGGCCCCGGAGGAACACGTGCTCGGCGAGCTGATCGACGAGCGCAGCACCGTCTACACGCTCGGACGAACCGCGATGGTGTTCCTCGGCGACGTGAACGGTCAGTCCTTTGGCGGAATCCCGGCGCGCCTCGAGGTCGTGCGTCGCGCGACCCACCAGCACCGCCGTCACCGCTTCGAGAGCGTGGCCGCCTTCGTCGATGCCTGGGAGCTCGGGTGACCACGCCCCGCGCCGCGGTCAAGGCCGTCATCATCGCGGACGGGCGCATCTTGTTGCCCACTCATCGCGACAACGACGGCGAGTACTTCATCCTCCCCGGCGGTGGGCAGGAATGCGGCGAGACCGCGGTCGCCGCCCTCGAGCGCGAGTGTCGCGAGGAGCTCGGCGTCGACGTGATCGTCGGCGAGCTCCTCGGCGCGCGCGACTACATTGCACGGAACCAC
>Ga0247741_1000622_pt1 | contig 19669 bp, 22 predicted proteins | sample UWRJL213509R2_FD_180945 | JGI IMG/M metagenome (GOLD analysis project Ga0247741, IMG submission 180945) | Plant litter microbial communities from Arlington Agricultural Research Station in Wisconsin, United States - UWRJ-L213-509R-2 | ecosystem: Environmental > Terrestrial > Plant litter >... | reverse complement strand
ACCTGATCAATTGGACTCAGCACTGATATATAGTACTGATATGCCATACAGCGAGTGCATATTTCCTCCGCATGCTTTCATCGATACCCAAGACATCAGGGCTATTCTGCGAGGCATTCATTCAATTATCTGACGAAAGCTACAACCTCTTTCAGAAGCTATCTTAAGAAAGGGATCCTGGTAGTCAAAGGTGATAAAGGAGAGAAAACCCGACAATCTGGATGACTTGGAGGACAAGGACGAGCTCTAATTATGCCTCTAACGGCCGCAGAGGCAGATTTTGCGATTTTTCGTTGGGAAAATTCGCTTTTTTTGCGATTTTCTAGTAGGTATTTGTCATAGTCCGGATAAAATCAAAAAAATGCGAGGTCCTAGTCCATTTCCGGATAGAACCCACCGAAATCGCCAATTTTTTTGTCCGGATAACAGGCCCAGTTCCTGGAAAATACCTCTGAGGGGGCTTTCGGGGGTCCTCCTACGGCGCTCGTTTGTGGGCGTCCCTAATCGGTACGGGTCCCTTGGTGTATGTGGAAATATACTTCGGACTCTTCTGCACCTGTACGACGTGTATCAAGACAGGGTAGCCACCGTAGCTTGTAATATACCATAAATATATCAATTTGACACATTATCACGAACTTATCAGCATGTGCCAGTGTCTGTACGGCAAGCTATACCCGGCCTGAAGGTGATCTTACCCTCTCTCGTAGCTAGAATATAAAAATATATACTGGATCTACTATGTATCTAGTGGCTAAAGTGGTAAAATGTGTTGTATTTCGGGGGTTCTGTGGCAAACCTGTAGTTTTGATGGGTTAAGTACACTGCTGGGTGCTTAAGTACCTTAAGAACTTATTTCTGAACGTTTTACGCGTTTTACTCTAACACCGCCCGTTTTGTGGGCTGAACCGGTTTGATTATGTTTGATTTACGAGCTTGAGGCGCTTAGCAATTACCGAGTGCTCGTACAGATGCCACGGGCCGGCATCAAGTTTCTTACCCTCCATACATCGAGTAGGCACCACTCTGAGGCGTATAAACTAGGGTGTATTGACTCGAGGCTAGTAAAGCATAAATACTGTAAGAATCTATTTTTAAATCATGTATTTACTTCCAATTTTCGCTGCAATTACCTTTGCGCACATCGCAACACCTATCAGGGTCGCTATGGTACGTCTGAATCATTCCCAGGATTTATACTCACTGAACGCGCTCCCCATACGTCTCCGCTCACCAATCTCTCGGTCACCCCTTGCGCGCCGACCCTGTTTTACCGGTTCAGTAAAACCTCAGTAAAACAAGGGTAATTACAGTTACACGTGTACTGGTGCCCTGCTCCAAGCATCAGCTGGTCAAAGTTGCTAAACTTCTGCCAAACTTTGACGGATATGTGCCTTGTGGATGACTTGGCAACGTCACTTGTAATGCTGTAAAGTGGTCGTTCTCTTCCTTCTGAAGGCCTAAGATGTCAACTACTACCTGGATCCCGTCTTTCTCCCCAGGCCGCGCGATCTTGCTTGTTGCTGTTCTCGCATGTCTGGCGCTAGCATTCGCCGCCCGCGGCTGGCAAAAGTCACCTCTCAGCAAGCTCCCTTGTCCCCCAGGACCGCCCCCAAAGAGTCTTATCTCTGGGAATCTAAGCGATCTTCCGGCTGAGAGGCCCTGGTTGCGTTATACTGGATGGTCCAGGAAATATGGTACCTTCCACCCACCCTTCAATCAGATTTCTGATACTCAATCTCTCTTCACTCAGGCGATATCATTCAGTTTCGCGTGTTTAGTCAAAGAATTGTCGTCATCAACTCTTTCGATGTTGCGGTTGAACTCTTCGAAAAGCGCTCCAACATCTACTCGGATCGGCCTCAGGCTGCAATGATCTATCTGTTCGTGAGGTTGCTGCTCACTGAGAGCGCCCATTCGCTGAACTACAGTATAGAATGGGCTGGGATTTCAATATTGGTCTAAAGCCTTATGGTAACAAATGGAGGAAGCAGCGACGAATTTATCAGCAACTGTACAAACCCGATGCTGCTTTGGCCTATAGACCAATCCAGGTCAAGAAGGTCAACGACATGCTCTATGGGCTTCTAACAAGCCCTGATGACTTCAGAGCTCATTTCAGAACGTGAGTCTATATCATTGATATTTGAGCTAGACACCATCTCACAACCAATCAAGCGTCGCCGCGGCGATTATCATGTCCCTGGTATATGGCCATGACATATCGCCCACGAATGACTACTATGTTGGCTTAGCAGAAGCAGCTGTCAGAAAGCTTGCGGAATCCCTTTTTCCAGGGGCAAATATAGTGAATACGATTCCAGCACTTCGATATCTTCCCGCGTGGTTTCCTGGGGCAGGCTTCAAGCGTTTTGCAAACGAGGCCAAAAAGCTCACAGACCAGATGCTCAATGTTCCCCTCAAACTAGTAGAGTCGAAGATGGTATGTTAACTTTCGATGACAACTTCCCTCACTCATACTACCGTTCAGGCTGCCGGGAATTCGCCCTCGTGTCTTGCCGCTGAGTTGCTTGCGAATCGCAAGTCGGATGAAGACTACCAAAACACCAAAGAGATTTCTGCAACCAGCTACGCAGGTTTGTGCTGCCAACCTATGTATAACAGCGGTGAAACTGATTGAAAGTTGTGAATACAGCTGGAGCCGACACGGTCGCTAAATCTATTCCATCTATCACCATAGCATTCTGATACTTTTATTTCAGACTGTATCCGCGATTGGGACCTTTTTCTACGCAATGGCCAAATTCCCTGAGGTACAGAAGAAGGCACAGGAGGAGATTGACGACGTCATTGGGAGGGATAGGATACCTGGCTACGACGATCGCGAATCCCTACCGCAGGTAGAAGCTCTGTACCGAGAGGTCTTACGTTGGATGCCAGCCCTTCCACTCGGCGTTTCTCGTCGTGTGACAGACGACGACGTGTATAATGGCTACTATATTCCCAAAGGTAGGCGAGTCTTCGCTAGAAATACCGTGTTTTTGACAGATTGGATTTTGTAGGCGCCGTTATTATTCCGAACGTCTGGTGAGCTCTGAATTCGTCGATGTACACTTTTGAGCCAATTTTTTTTTTTTCATTTTCATTTTCGTGGTAGGGCTATGGCACATGATCCCCGCAAGTACCATAACCCAGAAGCATTCGATCCGTCTCGATTTTTTGACGAAAACGGTGAATTGAACGACGATGAAGTTACCTATTCCTTTGGGTTCGGTAGAAGGTGGGTGTACTAAATCAAAAATTTGCCGTCGCCATTTCCGAGAGACTGAGGTACATTCGTTACAGAATTTGTCCTGGACGACATCTAGCCTCTGCGACAGTTTGGCTTACTGTTGTCACCGTCCTTGCACTTTTCGATATACGGAAGAAGAAAGATGGATCCGAGAGAGACACCACTATCGAGTCTGACTTCACCTCTGGGGCTGTCGTGTAAGTGAACAGCTACGTCCTTGTAGTTGTTACATTGACCATATCGTTCCTAGGCATCCAATTCCGTACGAATGCAATATAGTGCCCCGCTTTGATGGCGCAAAGGACCTCATTTTGGCAACCAAAGAATAGTCAGTTGACTGGTGGCTAGTGATCTCAAAGATAGCAGAAGAAATTTCTTGATAATCTATAAGTACTTATACGCACTGGCAGCACTCAGAAGAGCTATCTGAACCTGTTAAAGCTAGTCGAGATATCGAACATCGACTTCGAACAGGCCTTGGATTAAATTCGGGAATAGGATCGTTGGTTCTGTAGCGCACCCACTGTCAGTCGATTCTGAAGTGTAGATCTGCTCTTGCAGCTCACAAAGCCTCAAACTTGCGTCGAGTTAGTCTCCCGATGGCTGACTCCGATACCGTTGATGATGAGTCGATCACCTTTTCATATGGAGTCTGCTACGAAACGCGCCCCCGAGATGGGAGTAAAACTTTTCCACGATATTTATTCCCACAGTGGCACCTTTTTGGTCAGGTGTTTCAATAAACGCGTCGCGTCTCCTGTTGAATCGACGTGTCCGAGTCGTGACATTCTTTCCTCTTCCACAATGACCACTCCCTAATGTCCCAAACTACCCGAAACACCTTCTAGACGTCCTCTATACTCAATATATCAACACCCGGATGGGGTTTTGTCGCTCCGGGCCCATGTATAAGTAACACCATATGCCTCAGCCATAATGACCCCAAACGACTACCTGCCAATAATGGCACAGCCTGCGAGAGGTAAACCATCATCTTTTCCTAGAGGCCTCCAAATTTCATTTTTGGCGCCGTACGCGTGCACGCCCATTCAACGGCTGCAAATTACTTCTCGAGTAAGGCGATTCATTCTATTATGCCTTTGTGGACTAATACAGCGCGTCTCACTAGTGTCCGAGGTCGAGTGTCAACTTTACACGCCCCAGTGCGCTGTGGAACGCCCACCTACTCCACGAACTCCACGAGCCATCGATGGCCGAACCACAATTGCGGCGATACCACCTGAGGCCTGAAATATTGGCGATGATCTTCGAATACGCTCATGCCGATCCCGGCTTGCGCGCCCTGTCAAGTCTCCTACGGGAACATGGTCACGATAAAAACCCTTTACGGGATTTGGCGTTGTTTTACTTCGACAAGCCCTTTCTCTTCCCGTATGCGCCTGCCGCTGTTTCGACCTTTGGAGGGATGTGCTCTCCTTGAGGCCCGAATTCTGGACAAAGGTTATTTTATTTGTGCAGGGGACAGCACCGGCCAAAGCCTCCTGGATTCTGGGCCAATCGAAGGACCTCCCGATCGACATATTGATCTTCGAACGACAAGATCTCAGGATTCCCGAACAACAACCCGACCTAACCTTGACGACATGAAAGCCCTCTTGGTGCCAGTGATTGCTCACTTGGGACGATGCGAGAGGTTGTGTGTCAACATGACGAAATCTTCTCTGATTTCTCAGGATCCGGAGGCTCTTGCTTCCTGAAGATGGTCCTCCAATGCACCAAAGTCGAGTTCCAACGTTCCGCTGGATTTCTTGAATATTTGGTAAATCATTCACTTGTACCTTCATAAACCCGTGCCATTTAGCTGTCTCTTTTTTGTCTTTAGGAAATACACGCTTGGTATTGGTTCCAATGTCTGAGTCCCGTATTACTCTATACCTTAAGCACCATCGTTTCTCAACAGACTCTCTCTTTCGCCCAATCAGAATACAAAATGTCTCTTAAAGCAGATGCCTCTTGATGGAAATTGAGCGGAGATATCTCACAAATTTCGTAGGCCATCTGTTCTGATTTCTAAGCACGGCGAGAGTGAGAGAAGCATACTGCACAACTCGTGACGACTCACTTCAAGCATGGTCAGTTTCGCCTGGCAAGTGAAGTTAAATGTTTGGCCGCACAGTCGATCGATAAGTCTTTGGAACTTTTTTCGATTGCGACTCTGACACAACAGCTAGTCAGCAATGCATGCTGGTGCTCACCCCGACCAACCTTGAGAGCGAGAAGTTCATCCGCGCTCATGCCGCATATGACTTTGCCAATCTCGTCGAATGCACGCATTTTTGTGTGCCCAGAATTGTCGTAGACTTTCATAGAAAGACGAAACCTGTAACAGCGCGATAAAATCAGCTCTTGTTTGATAATTCGTGTCATCGACCAACTGATGTTTCGGAATTTTGAAAGTCGCGTCACAGTCATGACACTTCCAGCCTTGCCCTTCCCCCTGCTTCACAACGTTCAAGCATCCTTGCTCGGAACACACTGGATATGAAAATACGTCCGAGTTGATATACAGAATAGTGGCGAGCGTGGAAAAATATTCGGGCTGGTCCCTCCTTCCATAGCCATTCGCTTTGGCCTGGTGGAGGGTGCAGAAGGGGGGTGAATGATCAGATGCAGAGGGAAGTGAGCGGTGATACTGAGAGTACCAACGGCGCAAAGCTTTTGCTTCACGCAGTTCAGGATTTACCACAAATGAGCTTGAGTTAACCGTGGCGAGGGCGCGTCCTAGAGACAATGATTTATTTACCACAGAGCCATTGAAAAAAAAATGAGGAAAAACCTGCGAAATCATTGATTTTGACTCCCTTGAAAGCCACGATAGATGAAGTATTCAGGTCAGAGTATGCTTCAACATGCCTGTCCCATAGTATCATGGTCACTGAGAAACCTGTGCTATCGACAAGAGTTAATTCTCGTTTGTTGATCTGCTTCAACGGAGTGAGGATGAGACGGCGGCAGGTTTTATTATGTAGTCAAGGGCCTTACCTTTGGATCAGAAGGCGAGAAGCTTACAGAAGTTACTTTCGAAGCTTCCAAAACCACTGCAATAACGTCTAGCACCGAACGAGCAACATTAGGTCGCAACTTAAGTATTCGTGTAGAATCCACCCACCACAGATGTCATCTTTGGTCTGATTTCTTAGATCGTCGAGGGGCAAGAAATTATATTCAGTTACTAGAGGTCGACCAGAGTTTCTTAAAGAGTCGTCGAATGTAAGATATTGATAGCCACATCGAATCAGCAGTGCGAGACTCACCTGAAGAGATTCATCTTTCTCGACGATGTCTTCGAGAGATCAGTCTCTAGATCGACCGATCTTGAATCTAGGCATTATAATTCGAGTCAAATTAGGACTGTTTTAGCGTTACCTCTACTAGCAGGCTCGACCTATGTTCTTGTTTCGAGATCAACGTTACTAAGTACTAGCGCTCAAAGCGCTTCAGGAGTCATTCATTACTTAGTTAGTCACGTCACCTGACAAAAAGTCAGTGTGACGCTACGCGCCCGCCACCAAACTGAAATAGCGACGGGTCTGTCCAACTCCTGCAAGCTCTTCCAACTCTTTTCAACTCGACTTCGCTGCAAATCTGATTGATGTGATATTCAAACTTGGCGATTGCTCGAGAGCCGAGAGTTAATGATGGTGGTCACCCCATTTCTTTCCTCCTTGAGATCTGAAAACGTCAACTGTGACGAACCTCAGGCTGTATTTGAATTGCTGGGCTCGCAGATCTAGCCGACACCTGAATCAAGTGCAAGAACGTCACTGTCTCCATGATTTACAGACTTGTCTGAGACGGGCCCAGTAACGACGAAAACATCCTGCGGCTTTCGACCGAGAACCCCAACGTGCGGAACTAGAGACATTTTCTGCAATTATGCGAGTCGTTGTGGCGCAATGCGAGAGGTAATGATCTCATGCTAGGATAAATCAAAATTCTAGTCATTTAAAATCCTCCGCCCTAGGAGTTGCTCTTATTCCTCTACTCCCAAGTTCTCTCTCTTCCTTATTCTCCGTATTCACAATGAGCGCTCCTCAAACCTTCTACGCCGACGCCGTGCTGTTTGATATGGTACGAAACGCTGCCTTTAATTAACATCGGTCTGTCTAACGCTCAGTATAGGACGGTACTCTTACAGACTCCATCGCCGCTGTAGAGGCCGCTTGGGACAGAGTCGCTAGAGATATCGGGCAGGACCCCCAATACGTTATTGCAGCTACCCACGGCAAGCGTGCGGTCGACAATCTCTCCCAGTTCAAGCCGCACCTCAAACCGCACGAGATCGAGGACGAAGTCAACAGATTCGAAGAATCTATCCTCTTCTTCGCCGACGCCTATGGCATCCATGGACCAGGCTCCAACCGCAGTTCTGGCTCAATCAGCCCGGTTTCGAACTCGTCCTCGCTGACCCTACCGACGCCTCCCTCGGACGAGACGACCCCAGATTTTTCACCAGGAGCCTCAGCACGCTCTTCACGATCGTCATCTGTTGTTTCCTCGCGCGTCAGGAGTTCTTCGTTCAGTGCTCGTCTGCTGCACATGCTGAACGTGGCAGCTCGCATCCGGACTAATCAGGCCTGGGACGTGACTGGAGGGAATGGGGGGTTGGAGAGTCTGGATGACGGCGTGGAAGGCGTGACAATAGGGCTGCAGGTGCCAGAGAAGACGGTGATGCAGGACACACTCTCTGCATGGCAGGTGGAAGCAGCGAACGTTGATCGTTCAGTTCGTATCTTGCCTGGTGTGAAGAGGCTCATCGACTCCATCCCGGCTGGCCGGTATGCAGTTGCAACATCGGGAGCTAAAACATACGGTGAGTTCACATACATGATACCTTCAGTTAATTCTCTAATGCTCTTGTCAGCGTATGGGTGTATGCAGTGCGTTGGGATAATCCCCCCTCCGGTCACGGTCACTGCATGTGACAAGCGTCTCAAGGCTGGAAAACCCGCTCCCGACCCGTTCCTACTCGCCGCCGAATGCCTTGGGTATGAAGCCAGCAAATGCGTCGTTTTCGAAGATTCCCCCAGTGGCATCCGTGCGGGTGTTGCGAGCGGAGCAACCGTTGTCGCAGTTTGCACAAGTCATGAACGCTCTCAAATCGAGAACTGTGGTGCTCACTATATTGTGGAGAACATGGAGAGTGTGCACTGCGAAATGGTGGACGGGCGTCTGAAGTTTTCTGTGAAGATCTAGACTACGGTTCTGGATAACGGTTCCGAGCCACTTGAGTAAATTGCAGCGATTTACATACAACTTTTGTTGGATCTTTCAACCCCTTCGAGTAAATCTGATATAAATTGTGCCGACCAAAGGATGGTTTGCCGAGGGGTTATCAGGCCGCTTTTGGTAAGTGGTGCTCCTAACTTGGTATCTGCTATTTCACTCTCTAACCCTAGTAACCCAGACATATCCGCGGGTCTGTGCGCCAATTAGGTCATGAAAAGCTCTTCCCCACATAAATCTTAGGGACAACTACCAATCGCTGACTGAAGTGATGTTGCAATTTCCCATGCACAAAGTTCATCTCCACCGTCTGATATTAACATCGTATATGGTGGTGGCCTCCAAACTCCCTCTTTTGACGCCAGAAGAATTGAGATTGGTATGCAACATACATCCATGTTTTTGTGATTCTACTAATACTCGGTCGTTCCGCCATATAGATACTGGTTCGTCGAACTTGTTACGCATTTCATGATGGATTTTGGCCGATGTCGTCGAAATTTCTGGAGTAGGACAGCTTGGAGGTCATGGTACACATCGCGAGAAGTCGCGTCTGGAAGGTATGTAAGTTCCCGACTTTCTGATACGGAGGGCGTATCTCTTCAGTCTGTGGAAGGTGACAAAAACGAAAAGGTACACTTATCCTCACCATCGATCTTCTACCGCTGAACCTAATCGGCCATGGATACTCACTGAAAGTGCGACTTAGCTCGTCTGGTGATGTCCTTAGAACGGGCACATTCTGCTCACTTGGCCTTGCTTGATACGGGACTGATTTATCTCGGGTTGAATCAGAATTGCTCGATAACTTGAATACGCAACCCTTTTTTCTGTATTGCTTGAAAAATAGATCTGTTTTCGAAAGCGATCGAAACCAATCTAGTGTCCAACAAACAGTTCAAAATCTGTTTGGCTCGTTCTTGCTCATTCTAGTTGACCGGCTGGGGCTCGACGACGACCAGATTGTTCTATATGCAACTGGATCGGGCCTCGCCGATAATTTGGATACACACAGGATTGGATGTGGAATTTTTTTCTTTTGGTTTTCCGGGTCATTTATACACCCACCATGATCAGGCCGTCAACAGCATATGCTCCCTCCATACCAGCAGCCTTGATCCTCATAGATCGGCACAAACCATTACGATCTCTCGCATCCTAAACCATCTCTTTCATCTACATACATGGAGATTGCATCAGCAGTTTTCACTCTCACTGTTGCCATCATCCATCTCATCGCTGAACAAGACAGCAAATTCAGTATCGCGGAACAACTAGGCGGCACTGTCCAGCAGATACAAGACAACATCGCACCTTTACTATCCAACCCACAAATTCTCGCTCAGAACCAGCCGCTGACTCGCAGCCTTCAAGCCTTATTGGTAGCCCTCAATGACACCAATTTCCATCTACGTCTCTGGACGCAGACGCGATCGCATAGGTTCTTCGCGTGGATCCATCCGTGGTCGGCGGCCGAGCAGCTCAAAGGCGACAATGGACGCCTTATGAATCAGTACCTCATGCTGATGGGTGCGGTACAATTTGTGGACCATATACATGGGTACAACGTCACCCCGAGCACCTTGACTCATGGCGACGCCTTTTGCAACTCTCTATCGTCTCATCTAGGTGAGAGAGTTTGTGTACGCTGCAGCGTAAGAGACCTTTGATGCGACTGAAGAATAACAACAGACAAAGTTTCCTTTCAGAGGCCGCAACGTCTCGTTCGCAATGGGATAGTCCGAGGCGTAGTTGGGGTGTACAGCGCAAGTAAGCGGGTTTTCATTCACATTACAAAATAAAAAATCCGACAGTTCTGAGACCCTTCGCTGCCTTTGCTTGTCTGGATCGACGATAACGTGTGGGGCAATTCAAGAAAGGTGCTCGAGGCATCGAAACATGGAATCATGGTTGTCCAACTAGCATCTACTTCATCAGCCAAGGACTGGATTATAGTCAATCGAGGTATGTCCTGCTGGTCTAGTCACAAAATAGAGAACATTCTGATATTTGTCCAGAGTTTCTGAAGAAACATGATCATCCCGACAAAATACGCTATATATCGGATCATGTACGCCATGAACGAAGCTCTGACGGAAATTTGATTGAAAATCTCAATGCTGGGGAGGATATCACAAGGTTTATTCGCGGCGAAGGGTTGAAGGCGCCAATTCTAATTTCCACGACGAGCAAAGCAATTCGATGGACTCGCTACGTCGAGAAATATCCCAACACTGGGTCGGTGGGGGGAAGTTACGAGATACTTGATAAGTATGTCGCTGCGCTTGGCGCAAGGAGAAAGGACGATAAAGCTTGGATGAAATTCAATGCATAATCATATTATATACATATCTGTTCTTTTAGTGTGCATGTGCTACTCGTTGATTTGAATCAATTTATTTGCCCTTCCTCTCCGTCTTCGAATGAGGCTTGTAAAATCAAAACGTCGATTATGCGCCCGAGCTTGTCCCCGACTCTCTTCATTTCGCCAACCTGACGGAAACCCCAACGGCCGTACCAATCCCTCAATCCACCTCCGTTACCCGGACCCTCAACATCTACTGACATGATGCTCAGGACTTGCTTTGTCTTAGGAGCATCAGCTTTGGTCGGATTCTTCAGGGCGTCCATCAAGTCATGCATGAGTTTTGTACCGGCTCCTCGAGTGCGGACATTCGGATCGACGTAAACAGAAATTTCGGCTGTGTGGTGATATGCCTGAAATGCGGGCATTCGGAAACCAGATGCATAAGAGAACCCCAAGACGTCTTGGTCCTTTACTGCAACAAAAAATGGGAGATGCTGCGATTCGACGTTGTTCCAAACGGCCAGATAAGACTCTGGGGTGAGCAGTTTGGTACGAAATGAGGCGACAGAGTTTCGGATATAATGATTCATGATCTGCACAATCTGGGGTATATCTTCTGTTGTTGCCTCACGGACTGCTATCTCCATGGTATGGGCCTACAAAGTATGAAGCGAGACAGGCACAGTGTTTGCGCAATACCTGGACACTTCAGTGGTAAGGTTCTTACCCAGGTTCGGAGATGTAATTCTGCTGCACGTTTTGAAAGTTCGATGTTTTAGGCACGTGCACGATGGACCAGCGGTTTATTGCATGTGACATGTAATTCTGCTGCACGATTTCAAACTCCGATGTTCAAGGTGCGATAGGGTCCATGACACTGAACGGGGCTTAGATCCTTCTTAAGTCTACAGGTTTTTATGAGATCAATTATTTTAAACCTCGTTCAATATCGGTAGAGTCTGGAATACTTAAGAGTGTGGGCCATTGCACGGCATGGCAGGAACGAGTTCGAGATTTTTTTCTTCTTAAAAACGGCATGGGATTGGTAGTTGACATTCACAATTGCCTCCGCCACTCGTCTGGACACTTCTGCCTTGCTCACGTTCATGATTGGATATGTAAATGCTCTCGGGCATTGGATTAATGTCTCAGGACAAAGATCCGTAAATCCAACCTCTTTATAATTGCCGAACCATCAAGACGTTTAGCATCGTTCAACTACCAATCCCCTTTAAATTTCAGAGATAGGTACCGGATTGGTGATCGTAACCCGCACCTGCAAGGGGATTTAGCCGAGTTTGGACTGGAGCATGGCGTACGATAAGTAAAAGTAATCAACATCACTTGTACACTGAATTTCCATCGAGGGGATCCTACTTATGGCAAGATGATTTATTCTTGAATTCGGAATCCTCAGATGCGGCTGGGAGATGCCCCCAGATATTTTTGGTCGGCCAGCCACTGCAGGTGAATGGGAATGATTATAAGCATAGTGGTGTGGTTTTATGGTACTAAGGTAGTGAGGTTATGGTGTTATGTGGTTCAAAGTGTCCAGGTGCTGCCTGTAGGGCAGTTGGTATGCGAATCGCGAACGTAAGTCGCTCTTCCGATACGGCCCGACTCAGCCGCTTTCAGTGTCACCGTGACGCCATAACGAAAGTCGGTCTCTACGTTCTTGTCGCTTCGTCCACCTCCACTCCTTATACGCTTACCTATGACACAAAATTGGAGAACATCTGATGGGCTGGGAGAGCCGTGAGCCGCGAGCCGCGAGCCTCAGGCCATGACAACATAAATCACATGATATACGTCCCACAACTTCCGAGTTCCATCAGCAAAGCCAGTTCTTGCCATAGAGCACTCGGCAGCACTGCATAGCGCTATAGTGAATTAGCAAGGGTCCCTATCTTGACAGCGCCCTGCCGAGACTGCATAGCACTCCATAGGTGCCGTTGTCGGCTATGGAATGCTATATAGCGTGCTGGGCTTGCTACAGAGTATCCTATAGCGAATTATTTCTTCTTTGTAGTACTTAGGGTCATGCCTCCGTCGAATGAAATCACCCTTTTCCGACTTGTCGTTTCCCATTAGAGCCAGGCTCATCCAATATGAAAATGATAAAGAAATTTATATTCCAATAACTGAGACACGCCGGTGAATGTTGTACTAATTTTACACTACCCGATGCAGTGGCACCCGTACTGTATTTCCTAACTCAACCTGCGAAGGCGCCTGTTGCCCGTTGTAGTCCCAATACACTCCATCGTTGTACATTCATTCCTTGTCATAATGTTGGCAGCCGCAATTGCACTTCTTCGTTGGCTGGGGTTGTTGCCACTAATATCCTGTCAGATATTGTTGGGGAGGAAGTAGGTGCACTTACTTGTTCCATGTGTGGTCTGCGCTAAGTTGGGGTGTCGTTACTGATTGGATACCAACGGCGAAAATAGGTGGTTGAGCCACTCAGCTGTCAACTTGGTTGTTGTCATTGTGAAGTCGCCATTTATACTTCAGCGAGCAAAGGCGTGGTTGACAAATTGAGGAAAGCCACCAAACGCGAGTGGCTAGTGTTGGTGGTCTGCGAATGTTCAAGGAGATACGAGACCTGAAGGACCTGAGTTAACGGTTGACAAATATACAATTTACCGTGCACATACACTGGAGGCAGGGTTCAGGGCAGTAGAATTTCGACTGCCCTTGAGTCGGCAGGTAGGTCGTTTGAAGGACGTTAGAGTCATGTTTCGAAAGGTAGATCCGGTAGATTACATAATTGTCCTGAATCCGACGTACTCCGAAACACGGTCACTTGCTACTTGACCTCCCTTTGTTCTTACAAAAACGACGCGACGCGACACATCACGCTGCGACCTCATGGCCAATATTGGTCGACTCGAAGATGTGTTGGCCACTCAGCTTCACCTGTCGCCTCACAAACTCTCATGGAGGACCCACCCGAGGACATCCAAATGAACCCATCTGCAATGCTGGCGACACCAGATCCGACTGCAGGTTCCTCAGCAGCGACCCGCACCACAGGCAAGCGCAAGAGGACCCAGCCGGATCTGCCGGAGGATGAGCCTGAGGCTAGCTCCTCGCGTGCAAAGAAATCTCGCACTGTCGTTAACTATGCTCACCGGGCACCAAAGCCCAAAAGACCTAGTGATTGGCACTTGAAGAAAGGGGACATACCAGCAGATGCAAGTGGAACAAAGGTGCGTAGCTGCGTTATGATGTACACTACTGTCATCTCACCCAGTTTTTTGTACAGGTTGCACTTGAGCTTCATCTACGTGCTCTCTGGGGCCTTCCACACCAGAATGCGATCCCACCTTCTGTTACAGCCGATGACAAGATCCCATTTACTAGGCGCTTCTCCTCTGAGGCGCAAGTGAGGGCCTCGGTTACCGACAGTTTCAAGCAGCATGAAAGAAATGTCAACGACGCTCGTTCTCGAGTGCAGAACCTTCTCAACTCTCTCGAAGACGGTAGCATCACCTCGAAAAATATTGGTCGCATTTCCGAAGGCCACCTGCTTCTCATGTTCAGGACGGTTGCGTATTTTGGACTTCACCGATGGGCGCCAGACGTTCTCAGCAGCGATCCAGAGTCCATGTATAATCTCCTCCACGAATATATTGCTCTCAGGACATTCGAGCAGGTATCGAGCGGCTATGGCTATAGCCATGTTGGGATCAATATGTCCTTTGTCTCTGATTTTGCTCTCCTGCGGAAACTCTACCGCAGCTTTGTCTACTCCTACCTGTTTAATATCGCCAAGTCGGAAGCGAAGAATCCAGGAAGTGTGGCGAAAGGAAAGGAGATGGCTAATGTTTTCAAACGCCGTAGCGATGTAAGAGTTTATTCTAGTGATGCATGACACCTACTCATGATCCACAATAGCTTTCGGCTGGACGAGTCGAGTATGCTAAAGACCAATGCTTCAACCGAGATGTTCTCTGTCTCCTTGCAGAGACTGAGGCGCACTCTGATGATGAGCTCATTGAGATTGAAGTTGATGGGCGAACTGTCCAAGTCTATCATATCAAGGAGAAGGAAGGTCGGGATCCAAAGGTCAAGAATTTTGTTCGCATGCTGGATGGTGGACGTTCCCGTCAGCGTAGCAGGACAAGAAAGCGACATCACAAGTTAATTTTTCTATTTCTATTTGCCTGTTTCGAGAATGTTGATCATATCTCATTCGTAGACCAGAACGCCAGCGTGTTGAACCAGATCCACCAATACCGACACAGCTCACAGCCCTGCCCAAGAAATCACCAATTGACTGGTTTACACCCGATTTCTGGAATCAGGTGTTGACGGTTTGTGAACGTGCTGACTATACCAAGGATGGTGTTTATATTGCCCTTCCCTTGGCCCAGCACTGTCAAACATGGGAGCAGTGCCTGGCATGGAAGGATCTATCGGATGAGGTGTTTATGGAGAAGTATGGTAATGCAGTTTTAGAGCAATATCATCTGCCTACTGATGAGGAGATCGCGCGGCTTGAAGAATTTGATGGAGATGATGAAGAGGAAGAAGAGGGTGAGGGGGATGATAATGATGTATACGGTTATGACAATAACAATGATTAGGTATCTCAACCAAATCCAATTTCTTTTCTTCTTAATTCTACATATGAGATTCTTCTTGAATCTAATCTATGCAATACCAATATATATACTATCTGCGTCCTCTATTTAGTGCCCAACAAATGACCATTGTTTCTTGATCGATACCATATGTTCCTTTTGGACGTGAAAATGTGGTAAGATGAGTAACAATGTGTGTAGGTTCAATTATAACAAGACCATCAGAAGGCAATGCATCCACAATTCTTGTCATAAATCCAGGATGATTGTGAAAGGGGGCTTTTTGCTCTTCTACAGGGGGTAGAGGTTGGTGAGGGCAAACCACTATGAAGGTTTGCATAGATCCCCCTAGTGGAAGTTGGTAAATGGTCTGGATAAAACCTGTGTCATGAACCTGGGTAAGAGGATTATAGAACTGAATAGCACTATTTCCTAGATGTGATTGTTGACAGCTAAAGGTGTGTTGGCCATGTTTTACTTGATAAGGACGTTCAGCCTGCGGGGGGAGAATAAGTGCATTGGGTGGGTGTGGAAAGTTATTGAAAGCTCGGTGTGGCCGTCCAGTAGACTGTAGATAGTAGAGAAGTGCAGTATACTCTGTATCTTCCAGCTTGGGTGCTTTTATCAAAATTGTTGCAATGTCAGAGGGTTTGAGAGAGGTGTTTGGAGCATCTACAATGCCATAGGCTGACTTGAGTAGACGAGCCAGCTCATGCGACTCATCAGCAGTGGCATCTGATAGCATTGCATCAAGGCGAGCCCTACGACTCATTTGACGAAGCATAGTGAGGTCCATGTCATCTTTTTTTTTTAATAAAAAAAAATCAGAAAATAGGTTTCATATAGAAGCAGAGAAGGACATACTGAATCTTCGATTGGTTTTGATACCCTGTAACATTCCATTCATTCGCTCTCCAGGAAACTCACTAATAGAAGGGAGAGGTCCCCAATATTTCATGAGATCACCATTATGCATGGCAAAGTGATGGTTAGGCTTGGAGCCATAATCAGGAAAGAGTGTGCGGATAGCAGCTCGGTACTGAATATAATGTTGAGTGTATGAATCTGCTGCACTGTTTGATGCCTTGAATGATGAGATAATATTGGTCGCAGAAACCAGATGATAAAAACAGGAGAGATGCTGTTGCTGATCATTGGTTGTGGTAGGTTTGTGCCAGAATTCAGGGAGAAGAAGGGGAAAGATGCAGGTAAAAAGAAGAAGATATTCCTGGGCTTTCAGCTTGCCGTGACTTGATTCTCCAAGATTTATTGGTGGTCGCTGAACCCATGTAGGAAGTGTGATGTTGGATATACAGCTTCGGATGGCCATAATCTCTGGATCTGTAAATGCAAAGGCTGATGCCTCAACTGGATGATAGTCAAGATCCATATTTTCTTCATCGTCAATCAAATCAGCAGGATCTGAGTTGCTATGGGCTACTGAAGCAGTAGGAGTTTGAGATGAAGAAGCGATAGATGGTTCGGAGAATGAATGCCGTGAAGAATGTGTTGGTGTGGAAGTACCATGTGATGAGCTTTTGGTGTTTTGCAGTACTGCAGCTACTTCTGAATCATGTTCTGCTGCTTCCTTGAGAAGATCAACCAGCTCGTCTGCAGAGTCCGATACATCTGTATCAGTGAAAAGCTCTTCATTATCCATTTCCTTTGCTCTTTTAGCCTCCTGATCGCCCTGTCCAAGGCCCCAAAGTGTGCGAAGATGATGCTGAAGAACTCCTTCAAGCCAGTTATGCATATAACCTAGCATTATATGCTTGACAGGATCCCAGTATGGCAACCGATAAAGTGAAGTCCACCGTACACCATTCTCTTTCTCCATTACAGCTCGCCGGGCTTTGACAGGCTCATTAAGCCATGCCTCAGCCTGAGAACGAACCTGCACTGAATCTCGTGGCTCTGAAAAGCTGAGATTCTCAAGCTCTTCATGAATGCAAAGACAGAAGGAGCAAAACATGGTAGCAGCATGAGAAAGAAAGCCTGACACCTTACGGCTGGCCTCTAAATCAGCAATAAGTGGTGCTATCTTTGCTTGGACCCATGCACCAGCTGGGTTAGTGCATGTGGGTATCTGCTTCCCTGGTGAGGATCCATACTTGGCAACAGCGATGATCACAGGATCAAGAAGATGAGAGATGGTTGTAGTATCTGGCATATGAGGAGATGGTGTAAGGCCCACAATAAAGATGTTCTCAGGTTCATAGCGGAGATGAGGAGGAAGATTCAAGCAATATAAAATAATTGCTCCACAGGACACCTTTTTTCCTATGTGAAAGTTTTAGCTGTCAATCAGTTGATTAAAATAATATAATAAAATACCAGCAATCTTGTTTGTTAATGGATTGAACCAATCAATATAGAGTGAAAAGACCAGATGAAGAGGTGACTGAAAAAAGCCATGTAGGTCCCTCCAGGCAGGGCTATCTTGCACATCAGTCATGTCTGCACCAAATGCTGGTGGTGGATGATTTGTTCGCCTTCGGAAGCTTTCTTCTAGGCTATCAACAATAATCTGTCGAGATAGAAAAAATTGAAGCCAGGAATCAAAAGACTGGGTGGTGTATAGTGATCGGGGAATCCATTTTAGTCCTTTTGAGGTGTTTTGGGTCTTCCACAGCTGTGTATTACAGGGTTTAGACAGCTTTGATGACTTCCACACACATTTCCAAGGAATGTTAGGACTGGGGTAGAGGGAGAAACAGGAAGGACAGCAGGCTGTACGAGTGATTTCTGGCTCGGTAAAATGGAGTCGGTATGCTGTACGAACATCATGAGGAAGTTGAATTTTTGAGAGCTTGACATTGATCCCAGATGAGCAAAGAGCAACCTCGACAAGGTAGAGCATGGAAGAGAAGATAAGTTGTAAAGCTTTGAGAGTTGTATTTGCCACTGAGCGGCTTACGCCAGCCCTGATGTGAAGCCAAACAACAAGTGTGCAGACCATCTTCACAAAAAGTGTAATAGGAACAGCAATATCCACTAATCCCCATGCAATGAATCATTAAATTTTTTTGAACCATTGGACTATTAAATACCTTTTGTAGGGTTTGTACTCTGAGAATTTTTCGGTGGTGTACTTTGGTTTGACTGACGCCAGGGTTTTGGTGAGGCAGGTCGTTTATCTCGTCACTCGTGTTGTAAGCGGGTGGATGGGTGGACATTCTGACCAGGTCGTTTGACACCGTCAATTTCGACTGATTTAGTAATGCAGACTGTGCAGGTGCACAGAACTGGTGGCATTGTCGCAGAAAGAAAACCACTTCAGTGTTGATCTGAATTTTAGTGTTGCAATCAGTTGCGATAGTACCATTACTGGCAACCGGAAGTTGTGAACACAGCCGCTGTGGCTGCCTAATTAGTTCTCAACGGTCCAAACATGCCGTGCCACGTTAGTCGCATGAGTGCGTGAGTCATAAATCATGTGATCATATTGCGTCTCGGTACTAATATCCAAAGGTAATAATATCAAACATGAGTCGAAAGAGGTTCAAACGACCTGACTGCCGACTCAAGGGCAGTTGAACCCCAACTGCCCTGAACCCTGCCTCTGGTGATACCTCCGATCAAGCCTGTGGCCTGCAATTGTAGGCATCCTCTTCCCATTCCCAAACCTCTAGCTCTGGAATCCGTTCAAGGAGTTGAGCAGGTTGGGTTGAACGGCCGGTTGATGGGGGTGTTACAAGTCGTGGTGGGGACAAGGCAAGGAGCGGTGACTGCAGAGCGGAGGGGATTCGAGTGGTTGACATTTGTTGTTTAGGGCAGGTCTAGTGGACTTATCCAACGCTGGCCATAAAATCGCCACCTGGTGGTCAAGCTGAATATGGTATTCTCACGAGCTTGGAGAAGGAATTGTGTCGCGTCGCGTCAGAAACGTGACCATTTTCGGATGTGATCTCAGATCCATTTACTTGGAACATGCACATTTTCTGACGTGTGCTATGTAGCATTGCTGAGTGTCCGACCACTGTTATATAATGCCATACGGTGCCTGATCAGCACTATCTAACACTATGGCACTACGGGTGGCTACGGCGGGCAGTGTTGATGCTGTGCCCTTAGGAGTGTCGCTATATTCTGCTATGAGCAGAAATCCGGGTTTGCTGATGTCACCTATTAGTATTACTAGCCAACACTTCAGCCACTTTGCAGAGAGTTTTGGAATTGAACTGCGGCAGCTTTGCCGAAGCCCATCCCGTGATTGGTTCACGTCGACGCGACTGACCTTTCTGGGCACTAAAATACCACTGTACGATGCCA
>Ga0247741_1000621_pt1 | contig 19690 bp, 15 predicted proteins | sample UWRJL213509R2_FD_180945 | JGI IMG/M metagenome (GOLD analysis project Ga0247741, IMG submission 180945) | Plant litter microbial communities from Arlington Agricultural Research Station in Wisconsin, United States - UWRJ-L213-509R-2 | ecosystem: Environmental > Terrestrial > Plant litter >... | reverse complement strand
ACGAGCGGGTACTGCGGATGGATCGGCACGCGCGTGGCGGCGGAGGCGGTCTTGCACCAGAGCACGAGCTTCGTGAGGTCGTGATCGGGCAGCTCGCCGAGGAGCTTCAAGTTCAGCATGATCTGATCGAGCGCCGCGTTGCCGACGCGCTCGCCGATGCCGAGGGCGGTGCCGTGGATCCGATCGGCGCCGTACTCGAGGGCGAAGATCGAGTTGACCACGCCGAGGCCGCGGTCGTTGTGACCGTGCCAGTCGAGCCCGACGTCCTCGCGACCGAGGCCGTTCATCATGTTGCGCGTGAACTTGAGGAGGTTCTTGATGCCGTCGGGGGTGGCGTGGCCGACGGTGTCGCAGAGGATCAGCCGCTGCGCGCCGTGCTCGACGGCGGTGGTGAACATCTTCGTGAGGATCTCGGGCCGAGAGCGCGTGGTGTCCTCGGTGACGTACGCGACGGGCAGGTTGTACTTGCGCGCGAGATCGATCGCGTCGGCCGAGAGCTGCAGCATCTTCGGCAGGTCCCAGTTCTCCGCGTACTGGCGGATCGGCGAGCTGCCGATGAAGCACAGCACCTCGATCTCGATACCGACCTTCTGCGAGATATCGATGATCGCCTGGATGTCGTTCTGGTGCGTGCGCGCGGCGCAGGACGCCTTCACCTTCAGGCGCTGCGACTTGATGTGCTCCGCGATCGTGGTCACGTCCTCGACGGCGCGCTTGCCGGCGCCGGGGAGACCGATGTCCATCGTGTCGATGCCGAGGTCGTTCGCGAGGTCGACGAGGCGGAGCTTGTCGTCGATCGACGGGTCGACCACGCTCGGCGACTGGATGCCGTCGCGCAGCGTCTCGTCGAGGAACTGGATCTTCCGCTTCGGAGAGATCGGGGCCACCTTCTCGATGGAGTTCCAGTCGTAGATCAGCTCGTGGTCGTTCATCGGGGCCTCTCTTACATCACCGCGTGGAGGATCAACATCACGACCACCGTTGCGGCGATCACGATGGCAAGCATGAGAAACCATCCGAGGACGAGGGCCGCGGCGGCGAGGCCAAGGCCGATCAGCCACAGCGGATAGGCGCCGCGCTCCTTGCGCGCGATCGAGACGAGCGCCGCGAGGGCGGTGACCGCGAAGCACGGCACGCTGATCCGCGGATCGGGCGTGGACCACAGCGCGCCTTGCGACACGGCGACGATGATGAACGCGAGCACGCCCAGCGCCGCCGCCCCCGCGCCCGCTGGCTTCGCCGCGAGCCACGCCACCGCCGACGTGTCGTCGACGGGGCGGAGGTGATCGGGCTTGTCCACGGTCGGACTATAGCCTCGAAGGGTCAAACCCGCGAGAGACCCAGCTGCGAGCGCAGGTTCACGTGCGCCGCGCTGTACGCGAAGTCCTGCAGATCGCGATCGAGCTCGCCCGCTTCGGTCGCACCCGCGAGCGCGGCGGGAATGTCCCCGCACAGCAGCATCCCCGCCCGGTCCGCGGTGCGCGAGAGCGAGCGCGCCCACAACGACAGGTTGAGTCCGCCGCCCCGCGACAGCAAGCGCAGGGCCGCCGCCCGGGCCTGGATGCGAGCCGGCTCGGCGAGGACGAGCAGGCTCTCCGCGGCCTTCGCGGCCAGCGGATCCTCGAGGCCCACGTTCGATCCCGACGCCTCGCGGAAGATCGCCATCACCACGGCGCGGAGCACGCGCCCGGGCCGCGAGGCACCGACGGCCCGGCCCGGCCACAGAAACGTCATCGCCCGCACGAGCCGGAACACGAGCTCGGGACGCTCGGGTGCCGTGAGCGCTTCGTCTCCGGCGGCGAGCACCGGTGTGGTCGTGGCCACCACGTGGATCTGCGTACCGAGCTCGACGCGCGCGTAGACCGGCGCCACCGCCACGCCGAGCATCGCCGCGATCTGCGCGCGCAGCCGGTTGAATGCGGGCGGCACGTCCGCATCCTCGAGCTTGGTGCCGGCCTCGAGGTCGCTCTCGGCGAGCGTCATCGGGGCGAGGGCGTGCACCGCCGGCGCGACGAGCTCCATCAGCGCGCCGAGCTCGACGCTATCGTCCTTGTGGCGGAGCATCGCCCATTGATCGCGGCCCAGCGGCTTCACGGGCAGGTTCGCGGCGCGCACGCGGTGCTGCTCGTAGAGCCCGGCCATCGATTGATCGGCCGTCCCGAGCGCCACCATCGTCGATGCGGCGAGGAACGCGGCATCGGCATGCCCACTCGCGTGCGTGCTCGCGACGAGCGCGGCGCCGGAGCTCGGATCGGAGAGAGCCTCGCGCCACCCCGCGCGGATCGGCTCGGACTGCTTCGCGGCGACCTGATCGGTCCGCGTGATCAGCGCGGCCACGTCCGAGTCGCGCGGCGCGATCTTGCGCGCGGTCGCGGCGGCGACGGCGCCGTTCTGCGGATCGTCGAGGTGATCGAAGTAGAGCCGCGCGAGGCGCGCCCAGGCCTTTGCCTCGGCGATCGTGCCCTTGCCGCGCAGGCGGAACAGGATCTTCTTGAGGACGCGCTCCCAGCGGCGCAGCTCGCCGCGGCTGACGAGCAGGGCCTCGATCGCGGCCACCGCCTCGACGCGCGCGGGATCGAGATCCACCGCGCGCTCGAGGTGGAACAGCGCCTCGGCGTCGTCCTGCTTGAGCTTCGCTTCCATGCGGCCCTTGAAGTCGTGGGCGGCGGCGTGGTCGGGGTTGATCGCGAGGGCTTGATTGAGGTGGATGCGCGCCGCGTCGCCCGCGACGGTGGACTCGCTACCGCCGTTCCACTCGGACCAGCCGAGCGCGGCGTGGTAGTCGGCCTCGTTCGGCGAGCGCGCGATCACGGTCTTGATGTGGCCGATCGCCTGCGCCCATTGCTTGCGCGCCATCAGCTCCTCGGCCACGCGGAAGCTGAGCTCGGTGTCGATCGCGGGGGCGACCTGCACGAGCTCGCCGCCCGCGAGCTCGCGGTCGTACGCCTGGCGCTGCCGATCGTCCTGAAGCATCGTGCGCGCGGCGTCGTACATCTGGCGCAGCTCGCCGAGCTTCGCGCGCTCGCGCGGGTCGGTCATGATCGCCGTGCCGCGGTCGATCATGCTCGAGCGGAGGCGATACGCGGTCTCGATCTCGTCGTTGTCGGCCTTGCGACCGACCATCAGCACCGCGTAGTGGTCCGCGCCTTTGATCCGCGCGTGCTCGGCGGTCAGCGTCTGCTTGAGCACCGTCGCGTGCTCGTTCTCCGAGCCGGCCTGGCGAACGTCCTCGAGCGAGACCACGCCCGAGTCTTCGGGATCGAACTCGAGGGGCGCGGCGCCGTCGGGATCGCCGTCCATGTCCTCGAACAGGATGTCGAACAGCTCGGAGCCGGGCCGGGTCTTCGTGCGCGGCGGCGCCAGCATCGGCGTCACCGGGCCGGTGCCGAGGCCAACGCCGGTGACCGCCATCGCCGTCACCGCATCGCACATCATCATCGCGTCGATGGCGAGCCGGCCCTGCGCGCGATCGGGGAACGCGCGCTCGAGGTCGGCGATCGGAGCACCGGTGGCGAGCAGCGAGATCGGGCGGTCACCGAACACGCGCTTGAGCTCGTGCCGGATCCGCTTGCCGCGCTCGGTGAGCTCGAAGGAGAGACCATCGAGCCGGGCGAGCCGGCCGAGATCCTCGACGGCGGTCTCTTTCAGCCCGCCGAGCACCACCTCGACCATGCGGAGCTGCATGCCCTCGATCGGGTCGAACGATTCGTCGAACCGCCACGCACCCTGCGGCCACCTCAGCGCCTGCACGAGCTTGTGGCGGGCCTGCTTGCCGAGCTGCTCGATCAGATGCTCGACGGTGAGGATCCGCATCGCGACGAGCGCTTCGCCGAGCTTGCCGCCCTGCTCGGTGACGCGGCCCACCGCGGAGCGATGTTGCTCCTCGCTGATCACGCCGCTCGAGACGAGGAAATGGCCGAGCGTCTCGTCGCGCGGCGTGGACGCGGTGGACACCGGGTTGCCGTTCACCAGCTCCACGGTCTTCGAGACCCGCCCGCGCTTGAGGATCAGCGAACCCGTCGCGAGATCCTCGTGGAGGTCGAGCAGAACCGCGGGAAGCGGCCGCATCGCGAGCTCACCCGAGCGCGAGGTCATCCAGAATTAATTCTACTTCACTCTGCGACGTGACACGCGGCCTGGGCGCCGTTCGAAAGCACCCGGAGCTTCGGGAGCACGGTGAAGCATTCCTTCGGCTTGTCCTTGACGGGGCAGCGCGGATGGAACGGGCAGCCCGGCGGGGGCGCCAGCGGGCTCGGGACGTCGCCCTGGAGGATGATCCGGTCCTTCCGCGCCTTCGGATCGATGCGCGGCACCGCCGACAGCAGCGCCTGGGTGTAGGGGTGCTTCGGGGTGCGATAGAGCGTCTTGGCCTCGGCGAGCTCGACGATTCTGCCCAGATACATCACCGCGACCCGATCGCAGATGTGCTGCACGATCTTGAGATCGTGAGAGATGAACAGGTAGGTGAGGGACTCCGCGGTCTGGAGATCCTCGAGCAGATTCACGATCTGCGCCTGGATCGACACGTCGAGCGCGGAGATGGGCTCGTCGCACACGATGAAAGTTGGCTTACATGCCAGAGCGCGGGCGATGCCGATGCGCTGGCGCTGGCCACCGGAGAACTCGTGGGGGTAGCGTTTTGCGGCATCCGCGCGGAGGCCGACCTTCGCGAGCAGCTCGGCCACGCGCGCCCCGCGATCGGCCTTCGCGCCGAGCGCGTGGATCTCGAGCGGCTCGGCGATCGCCGCCCCCACGCTCATCCGCGGGTTCAGCGACGCGTACGGGTCCTGGAAGATCATCTGCATGTGCCGGCGCAGCGGCCGCAGCGCACGCTGGGTGAGGGCGGTGAGGTCCTGGCCGTCGAACACGATGCGCCCGGAGGTCGGCTCGTACAGACGCAGCACCGTGCGGCCGAGCGTGGACTTCCCGCAGCCGGATTCTCCGACGAGCCCGAGGGTCTCGCCCGCCGCCACGGAGAGCGTGATGTCCTCGACCGCGCGCACCTTGCCGAAGTGCTTGGTCAGGTTCGTCAGCTCGAGGAGGCTCATGACGCGGCGTCCAGCGGGAAATGACACCGCACCTGGGAGGCCCCGAGCTGCACGAGCGCCGGCTCGTCGGTGCGGCACAGCTCCTGCGCGGCGCCGCAGCGGTCGACGAACTTGCAGCCCTTCGGTAGATCGAGCAGAGACGGCACCATGCCCTTGATCTCCACGAGCCGCGTGCGCTCGGCGTCGTCACCGTAGCTCGGCATCGAGCGCAGGAGGCCCGCCGTGTAGTGGTGGCGCGGCGCCGCGAACAGCGCCTCCGTGGATGCGCGCTCGACGATCCGCCCGGCGTACATGACCACCACCTGGTCGCAGGTCTCGGCGACCACGCCCAGGTCGTGGGTGATGAGCAGGATCGACATGCCGAGCTCGCTCTGCAGCGAGCGCAGGAGATCGAGGATCTGCGCCTGGATCGTCACGTCGAGCGCGGTGGTGGGCTCGTCGGCGATCAGGAGATCCGGCTTGCAGGCGAGCGCCATCGCGATCATCACGCGCTGGCGCATGCCGCCCGAGAGCTGGTGCGGGTAGTCGTCGATGCGCGTCTCGGGCGAAGGGATGCCGACGAGCTTCAGCATGTCGATCGCGATCTGGCGCGCCTCGGCCTTCGACTTCTTCTGGTGCAGGCGCACCGCCTCGCCGACCTGGTCACCGACGGTGAACACCGGGTTCAGCGACGTCATCGGCTCCTGGAAGATCATCGCGATCCGGTTGCCGCGGATCTTGCGCATCTCCCCCGCCGACAGCGCGAGGAGGTCCTTGCCCGCGTACGTGATCGAGCCGCCGGCGATCCGCCCCGGCGGCGAGGCGATGAGGCGCATCACCGAGAGCGCCGTCACGCTCTTGCCCGAGCCGGATTCGCCGACCACGCCCAAGGTGGTGCGGGCGGGGATCTCGAACGAAACGCCGTCCACGGCCCGTACGATCCCGGCGTCGGTGCGGAACTCCGTCACCAGGTCCCGGATCTCCAGCAGCATGTGGACGCGAGGTTACCTCACGAGTACGGTGCAGTGTCCCCGATGGACGCAGTAGACGAAGAACTTACCCGGCTGGGAGCGGTCCTGGTCGAGGACGGCGTCCTCCGGCGGAACATCAAGAGCCAGTACAAGCTCCGCGGCGTCGGATTGCGCGTCCCGCACGACCACTGCTTCGTGCGGCCCGACGGCAAGGTCGTGATCACGGGCGATCGCAGGAAGCTCCTCGCCAACGATCCGAAGGAGTGGACCGCCGCGTGGCGGCTGGTGTTCCACGGCAAGGTCCACCAGGCGCTCGAGGAACGCGCGCTGACGCCGGCGGGCATCCGCGAGCGCATCGACGCGATCGGGCAGACGGAGTTCGACGAGATCCGGTCGGTCCTGCGCCAGGAGGACCTCCTGTTCCCGCCGGCCGACGAGGCGGTCATCTACGTCGAGTTCGTGGCGCTCTACCTCGAGCTCGCCCGGTTCGCGCCGCGCGCCCTCGAGCACACGTTCCCCGCCCTCGCCGACCTCGCCGCGGTCAACGCCACGATCGGGCGCGACGTCGACGCCGACGCGCTGTTCCGCGCATCGCGGCCGACGCGGGCCCCGCGCGCTCCCACGCTCGACGAAGAAGCGCCGATGGACCCGTACGCGGCCTCGGGCAAGCTCGAGTACGCGGACCGCTCGGCGCGCAAGGACGCGGCGCGGGCGCGCAAGAAGGGCAACCTCGCGCGGGCGGCGATCTACGCGGCGCGCTCCGGCGATCTCCCGGGCGCGCGCACGGATCTCGAGGCGCTCGTCGCACGCCTGGCCGCCTCGCTGGGCAGACCGTCGACGGAGGGCTGGGTCGATGCGCTGCTTCCCGTGGTCCACGTCGCGGGTACGCAGCGGTCGCTGAGCTTCAACGTCGGCGCGCGCCTCATCTACGACCTGCAGGCGGCGTGCATCGTCTCCGAGCACGAGGTGAAGACCGTCGACGTGGTGAGCTGGGCGCTCTCCCTCGGCAAGCGCAAGGTCGTGCGCTCGCTGCCGGCGACGCGCGAGGTACGCATGGCGAAGAAGCTGCACCAGGCGAGCGAGAAGGTCGCCGCGTGCGAGCTCTCGACCGCCGAGGAGCGCGATCGGCTCGCCGCGGTGCTGCACCAGATCACGAAGCGCGGTGACCTCAACGTGCGCGAGCAGCTGCGGCCGAAGGTCGAGGCCACGCTCGACGCGGTGGGGCTCCAGCCGCACTCGCTGCCCGAGCGCGTGGCGCAGAAGAAGCTCGTCGACGAATTGCTCGATCGCGCGGTCGCGGTGGGGCGGCTCACGCTCGCCGACTTGCGCGACGCGATCTCGAAGAACGATCTGAAGATGCCGGATCTCACGCTCCGGGAGCTGAAGTCCGGCGACCAGCTGCTGCAGGCCGATCGGATCCTCGAGGGCTCGCTCGACGGCGTGTACCGCAGCGGCGAGATCTATCTGCGCTTCCTGCAGAAGATGTCGTCGGTGTTGTTCGGCACGCCCATCGGCCGGTTCCTCACGCTGTACGCGTTCCTGCCGCTGCTCGGATCGCTCGCCGTCGTCGAGGGCCTGCAGCACATGGTCGGTCCGCTGATGCACAAGATCTGGGGCGTCCACCCGCAGATCTCCACGCCGTACACGCTCTACGGCGGCGCCGCGTTTCTCTTTCTCGTGATCCACCTGCGGCCGTTCCGCCTCGCGGTGTGGTTCGTCGCGAGGCAGATCGGCCGCCTCCTGCGGTTCGTGCTGTGGACGATCCCGATCCGGATCTGGACGCACCCGATCATGCGCCGGTTCTTCGAGAGCCCGGTCAACCGGTGGCTGATCCGGCCCGCGATTCCCGCGGCGCTCGTCTATCTGTTCACGTTCCCCCTTGAGGACTGGGCGCGCTGGGTCGCCGCCGGGGCGGTGTTCGTGACGAGCGCGGCCGGCTTCAACTCGAAGTACGGCCGGCTTGTCGAGGAGCACGTCACCGACTGGCTCGTGATCTCGGGCAAGCAGTTCACCACGCGGATCCTGCCGGGTCTCGTGAAGTTCATCCTCGAGTTCTTCGCGAAGCTCGCCGACCTCGTGGACCGCGCGATCTACCGCGTCGACGAGCTGCTGCGCTTCCGTCAGGGCCAGTCGACGATCAAGCTCGTGATCAAGGGCGCGCTCGGGACCGTCTGGTTCCTGATCGCGTACGTGCTGCGCCTCTACGTCGATCTGTTCATCGAGCCCACGACGAACCCCATCAAGCACTTCCCGGTCGTCACCGTGGCCGCGAAGATCATGATCCCCGTCATCCCCTCGATCCTCTCGGGCGTCACGAGTGCGACGAAGGGCCTCCTCGGGCCGGGCCTCGCCGCCGGCTTCGCCACGTTCACCGTGCTCGTGCTCCCCGGCCTCGCCGGCTTCCTGGTGTGGGAGCTCAAGGAAAACTGGAAGCTCTACCGCGCGAGCCGCCCCGCCACGCTCGAGGCGCTCGGCATCGGGCATCACGGCGAGTCGATGGTCGGCTTCCTCCGACCGGGCTTTCACTCCGGCACGATCCCGAAGCTGTTCACCCGGCTCCGGCGCGCGGCGTGGCGCGGCGACGAGAAGGGCATCGCGAAGCAGCACGAGGGCCTGCACCACGTCGAAGAGGCGATCGCGAAGTTCGTGGATCGCCAGCTCGTATCGATGCTCGTCGAGGTGGAGGCGTTCCGCGCCAGCGACGTCGCGCTCTCGCGGATCGAGATCGGCTCGAACCGCGTGCAGATGACGATCGCGTGTCCGAGCGTGGGCTCCGCGCCGGCGACGATTCGCTTCGAGCTGCAATCCGGCTGGATCGTCGGCGGCCTCGCCGAGCCGGGGTGGATCACGCAGCTCGATGCGGCCCAGCGCCGGATCTTCGAGATCGCGCTCGCCGGCTTCTACAAGCTCTCCGGCGTGGAGCTATTGCGCGAGCAGCTCGAACAGGCGCTCAAACCCGACGACGGTCCCACGCCGCCCTACGACATCGCCGACGAAGGCCTCGTGGTGTGGCCCGGCGACGGCTTCGAGACCGAGGCGATCTACGACCTGCGCGCGACGAGGCTCGTGCCGCTCACGCGCGGCGCCCCGTACGACGGGCAGCTGTTCGACCTCGGCGGCCGTCACGCGCTGTTCGGGCGCGAGCCGCTGTACTGGTCGGTGTGGGCCACCACCTGGCAGCAGATCGCCCGCGGCGAGCAGCCGATGCCGATCATCGTGGGCCCGAGCCTGCTTCCGGGCTCCGCACAAACCTGACAGAAGGCTGTCACTTCGGGCAGGTAGGTTGGCGTCATGAAGCACAAAGGTTCCTGCCACTGCGGCGCCGTCCAGTTCGAAGCCACGATCGATGCCACCAAGGGCACCCGCTGCAACTGCACGATCTGTACGAAGCTGAACCCGCTCGGGGCGATCACGAAGCCGGAGCTGGTCACCGTGACGAAGGGCGAGAGCGAGCTCTCGAGCTTCGGCCGCAGCGAGGCAGGCAGGCGGTACTTCTGCAAGCACTGCGGCGTGTACCTCTACTCGAAGGGCCACCTCGCCGAGCTCGGCGGCGACTACGCGTCCGTGAACTTGCAGACGCTCGACGATGTCGAGATCGACGACATCGCGGTCATGCACTGGGACGGTCGCCATGACAACTGGCAGGCCGGTCCGCGCGCCGAGCCGTACCCGCGCTTTGCCAAGGCTTGATACCTGGGAAGATCGGCCGGCGGCTGCGTCGTGTCGGCAATGACTCGAAGCATCCTCGCTCTCCTCCTCCCCCTGTGCGGCGGCTGCGTGATGGACCCGGTGTGGGGATCGACGCCGACGCGGCGCGATCCGGTGGACCTCTCCGGCGTCGCCTCGAAGCCGAATGCCGTGCTCCGGATCCAGGCCACGAGCTACGAGACCCGTGACTTCGTGACGCTGCTGACGTTCCGCGGCACCGCGACGAGGGTGGCGAGCTCGCCGGATCTGTACTCGTGGAGCAGCATCGGCCTCGCGATCGACGATCGCTTCTGGGTGCCGACGATCGGGACCTGCACGAGCGGCGGGATGGCGAACCTCCGGGTCCAGGAGCAGGACACCGACGGCACCTTCCGGGACCTCGCGACCTTCGACGCGGCGGGGAGAGACTGCGTCTACGATCACATCGCCGCCGGCGAGCATCCGGTGACCGCGGGCAGCGCGTGCAAGCTCGAGAACGAGACCATCGTCCTGTTCGCACCGCCGCAGTGCATCCCCGCCCGGACCACGGACCCGACGGGACCCGACGTGACGGTCCGGCTGAGTAACAGTGCGAGCGCGTGGCAAGCGGCGAGTGGAGGTACGAACGTCACCGTGCCGTTCGTTCCGCGCACGCTCCCGCTGAACGCGCGCGCCATGGTTCGAGATCGCGACGGCGCAGTGAGCCGCGCCCAGCTCGGCGGCAGCGTCAACGTCGTGTGCCGGCGGGCCAGCGACGGTGCCATCGTGCGCGTGCCGGTGACCGTCGACGCCACGTCGACCCAATCGATCACCGCGGGAGCGCTGGCTCAGATCAGCCTCGATGCCTCGCGCAGCATCAATGTTTCTGCGCTCGTGACCTCCACGTGTCCCGCGGGCTACGCGTTCGACCACGGCGACGGAAACCTCTTCGCGGTTGGCACGAACGCCGCCGGAGCGAGCGTCTACTCGCCGCAGATCAGCTTCACGCTGTGATGCCGTCGCGGGCGAGCTCGTCGGCGGTGGCCTCGACGGCGGTCTCGCCCTTGGGCGCCGCGTACCAGCCCGGATCGGTCGTGGCGTCGGCGAGCTTGTCGCGGACCTTGAGGATCGTGAACATGCCGCCCATCTCGATGATGCCGTGCGGGCCCTTTACGCCGAGCATCGAGATCGAATTCTTCGGCTGGTCCATGCGCATGTGCGCCATCTCGCTCATGCCGTCCTGGCCCATCGTCATGTACCCGGGGGCGACGCGGCCGAGCTTGTCGTCGAGACCTTTGACGTCGACGCCGATGAGGTTCGCGGCGTCGTGGCCCATCTGATTCATCGAGTGATGGGTCATGTGGCAGTGCATGGCCCAGTCGCCGGGCGCGCGCGCCGTGAATTCGATGGTGCGGGTGGTGCCCACGGGCACGAGCACGGTGGTCTCGGGAACGCGCGCGGACTTCTGGATCGGGCCACCGTCGGTGGCGGTGACCTCGAAGGCGTGGCCGTGCAGGTGCACCGGGTGGTGATCCATCGGGCCGAGGTTCGCGAGGCGGATGCGGATGCGGTCGCCGGTCTCGGCGAGCAGAGGTGCGGTGCCGGGGAACGCCTTGCCGTTGAACGTGAGCACGTTGAAGTCGTTCATCGCGAGCGGATCGGGACGCGAGGTTCCGATCGGCACCTTCCACTCGTGCGTGAACAGCGAGAAATCGCGCACGCGCTCCGAGCGCTGGCGCGGGTGCACGACGATCATGCCCATCATGCCGAGCGCGATCTGCGTCATCTCGTCGGCGTGCGGGTGATACATGAACGTGCCCGCGCGATCGAACGTGAACTCGTAGCGGAACGTCTTGCCGGGTTCGATCGGCCCCTGCGTGAGCCCGGCGACGCCGTCCATGCCGTGCGGCACGAAGATGCCGTGCCAGTGCACGCTCGTCCGCTCGGGCAACGCGTTCGTCACGTAGATCCGCACGCGCTCGCCCTGCGTGGCCTCGAGCACGGGGCCGGGCGTGGAGCCGTTGTAGCCCCACGCCTTGATCTTCAGGCCGGGCGCGAGCTCGTGATCGATCGGCTCGGCACGCAGGTGAAACACGCGCACGCCGCCGACCACGCGCGACGGCAGGAGCGAGCCGTTCGGCACCGTGACGTGATCGGAGATCGCGGCCGTGCCCGCGGCGGCCGCGGTGATCACGCCTTTCGGCTTCGCGAGGAGCAAGAGGCTCGATCCGAGGACGGTGCGGCGGGAGATCGTCATCTAGTGCTCCTCCTCGTTCAGCGCCACGCCGCGCTCGAGCGCGGTGACCTCGGCCATCGCGCGCCAGTAGCGCCGGAGCGCATCGAGCCGGTGATCGTGCGCATCCACCAGCTCGCGCCGCGCCATCACGAGCGCGAACGGGTCGGCGTCCATGGCGTTGTAGTGCTTGAGCGTCTCGTCGAGGATCTGCTGGCGCAGCGGCAGCACCACGGCGGCGATGTGCCTCGCTTCCTGATACGCCGCGAGCGCCGTGACCCGCGCGGCCCGCGCCGATGCCCGGAGCTCGATCGCGTTCGCGGTGAGCTCGTGCTCGGCACGGCGCACCTCCGCGTTCGCGCGCATGCGCTCGCCACCGCGCCAGTCGAACAGCGGGATGCCGATGCGCACCATCGGGCCCACGGTGGTGCCGTGATCGCCATCATCGTGGATCGAGACGCCCACGCCGAGCTCGGGCAGGACGGTGCGGATCCGCTCGTCACTGCGGCGATCGATCGCGCCGCCCACGCGCGCGCGCCCGGCGGCGAGCTCGAGGCTCGCGGCGACGGCCGTGGTCTCGAGACCATCCAGTGCCGGTGGTGTTGCCGGTAGCTCGGCGAGCGCGCCGCGCGCGATCCACGCGGTTTGCTTCCCGGTGAGGCCGAGCAGCGCGTTGAGCCGCTCGCGCTTCACCTCGACGTCCGCCTCGGCGCGACCCACGTCGAGGCGCGCCTGCTCGCGCGCATCGCGATCGCGGGCCTGCGCGAGGTCGCTCGCGTTGCCGGCGGCGTGCATGCGCTCGCGCAGCGTGGCCGCGGCATCGGCGGCATCGAACGCGGCGCGCCGCAAGTCCACGATCTGCTGCGCGGCGAGCACGTCGTTGAACGACATCTCCACCCGGCCCACCAGCCCGAGCGCTTCGGCCGAAGCCGTCGCCTGCGCCGCCACGAGCCCCGCGCGCGCGGCGCCGCGGCGCTTGCCGCCGGTGATCAGGCCGAGGATGTTCTGCACCACGTCGAGCTCGAGCTGCGTCTCGTTGCCGAAGCGCAGCGCGCCATCGATCTCCACCGGACCGAGCCCGAGCGCCGCGCCCACCTCGCCGCCGGCGACGCCGAGCTCGTCGAACGCGGCCTGCAAGCGCGCGCTGTTCGCGAGCGCGATCGAGACCGCGGCCTTCTGATCGAGCGGCTGCGCGAGGAGCGCACTGACATCCGCCTTGGGCTGCGATCCGAGGCGGCGCGCGATGTCCGCATCGACGGGCCCGCGCACCTCGGAGAGCGAGGGCGTGCATGCGACGAGCGCCAGCAGGAGGAAGCGGGTCACGGCGTGTGATGGTGGTGCGAGTGATCGGGCGCGGCTTCGGTGCGCAGCGGCGGAACATCGGGATACGCGACCACGCCCGCGCGCAGGCTCGGTGCCACGCCTCCGAGTCGACCCACCTCCGCCTGGGCGCTCGCCGGATGCGACGGTGCGACCGAGGGAGTGCTCGCGCAGCTCGCGAGCAAGATCACTACTGCATGACGCACGTGGTGGCACCGGCGAGATGTTTGGCGTGCATCTGGAGCTCGTCGAGCTTGCCGCCCTTGAACGTCACGCGCACGCCGCCCTCGACATCGGCCGCACTCGCCGTGGAACCGGGCGAGAACATCATGCCGAGATCGTCGTCGCCGCCCTTGCGCTCGTTGTGCATCGCGGCGAGCGCCTGACCACGCGTGCGTACCCCGGCGGCATCACCGGTGGTGACGAACACGAGCGATGGACCATCGGCCGTGTCCTCGGCGGTGACGGCCGTGCCCGGTACGAGCAGCGGGCAGGTCGGATCGCCGCTCGCGAGCGGGGCGTCGCTCGGCGCGGGCGTGACCGGCATCGGCTTCGCCGGCGAGCTACAGCCGACAAGAAGTGCGAGCACGAAGAGCCTCACGAAGCGGGTATCGCGCACTTCAGACCGTGGCGCCATATCCTGCGGCCTCGACCGCCGGGATCAGCGCCGGTGCCGCCTCGGGATCGTGAACGATCTTGGCGCGATGCTCGGGCAGGCTGACCTCGACGGCGGTCACCCCGGGCACTGCCCGAAGGGCCTGGTCGACATGCTTCACGCAGCCGTTGCAGGTCATCCCATTGATGTCCAGAGTCGTGATCACGCGAGCACCGTAGCATGTCGAACCAAGCCCACGTCCTCGATGTTCCCGTGCTGGGGATGACGTGCGCGGCGTGCGTGCGGCGCGTGGAGAAGGCGATCGGCGCGGTGCCCGGGGTCACGCACGCCGACGTGAACCTCGTGACCTCCACGGCGCGGGTCACGGGTGATGCGGATCGCGCGCTGCTCGTCGAATCGATCCGGACCGCCGGCTACGAGGTGCCGGCGGACGTGCTCGATGCGCCGGCGACGGGCGGCTCGCGGCTCCAGGCGATCGAGGACGCCGGGCGCGAGGATGCACGGGCGCTGCGGCGCGACGCGACGATCGCCGTGCTGCTCACCGTGCCGCTGCTGGTGATCGCGATGGCGCACGGCGTGTTCGAGGGCACCGGTGCCGTGGTCGCGCAGCTCGTGCTCGGCACGCTCGTGGTGCTCGGGCCGGGCTTTCGCTACTTCCGCGGCGGCGCGATCGCGGTGCGGCACGGCGCGCCCGATATGAATACCCTGATCGCGCTCGGCGCCGGCGCGGCGTGGCTGTCGTCGACGATCACGGCGGCCCGCTGGCTGGCGGCCCCCCATCCGCACATGCCGGCGCTGTACTTCGAGGCCGGCGCGGCCATCGTCGCGTTCGTGATGGTCGGCAAGCTGCTCGAGGCGCGCGCGCGTTCGCGGCTGACCGAGGCGGTGCGCGGTCTGCTCTCGCTGACGCCGCCGAGTGCGCATCGGATTCGCGACGGCGTGGAAACGGAAGTCGACGCCGCGACGCTGGCGCCGGGGGACGTGATCCTGGTGCGGCCCGGCGAGCGCGTCGCCGCCGACGGCACGGTGATCGAAGGCCGCTCCGCCGTCGACGAGGCGATGCTGACCGGCGAGTCGATGCCGGTCGACAAGACCGAGGGGTCGCCGCTCTACGCGGGCACGCTCAACCATCACGGCGCGCTGACCGTGCGCATCGCGCGCGCCGGCGCCGATACCGCGCTCGCACGGATCGCGCGTGCCGTCGAGGACGCGCAGGGTAGCAAGGCGCCGATCGCGCGGCTCGCCGATCGCGTGAGCGCCGTGTTCGTGCCGCTGGTCCTCGCCGTCGCGGCGATCACGTTCGCGGTCGCGATGGTCGCGGGCCTCGAAGCGGAGGTCGCCCTCGCGCGCGCCATCGCGGTGCTCGTCGTCGCGTGCCCGTGCGCGCTCGGCCTCGCGACCCCCGCCGCGGTCGCCGTCGGGACCGCGCGTGGCGCCGAGCTGGGCATCCTGTTCCGCGGCGCCGCCGCGCTCGAGCAGGCGGCCGCCATTGACGTCGTGTGCCTCGACAAGACCGGCACCCTCACCGCCGGCGCGCCCACCGTCGTGCGCACGATCGGCCGCACGCTGCCCGGCGGCGAGCTGCTCGCGCTCGCCGCCGCCGCCGAGCACGGCAGCGAGCATCCACTCGCACGGGCGATCGTCGCCGCCGCCGGCAGCGTGCAAACCGCCACCGAGGTCGTGATCGATCCGGGCGGCGGAGTCTCCGCGCTCGTCGATGGCAAGCGCGTCCTCGTGGGCTCGCGCGACTTCCTCGCGCTGCGCGAGATCGAGGTCGGCCCCGATGGCGACGTTCCCGCCGGCGCGTCGGTGTGCCACGTCGCCATCGACGGCGTGCACGCCGGCCTCGTCGCGGTCGCGGATCCGGCATCACCGGCGGCGGCGCCGGCGATCGCGGCGCTGAAGCAGCTCGGCATCACGCCCGTGATGATCACCGGCGATCGCGCCGCGGTCGCGAACGAGCTCGGCGGCACCGTGGGGATCACGCGCATCCACGCCGGCGCGCGCCCCACCGAGAAGGCCGCCCTCGTCCGCGCGGCGCGCGAGGGTAACCACCGCGTCGCGATGGTCGGCGACGGCATCAACGACGCGCCGGCGCTCGCGGCCGCGGACCTCGGCATCGCGCTGGGCTCGGGCACCGAGATCGCGGCGGCGGCGGCGGACGTCACGCTTCTGCGCGGTGGGATCGCGGCGGTGCCAACGGCCTTCGCGCTCGCCCGCGCGACGCTGCGCGTGATCCGCGGCAACCTCGTGCTCGCGTTCGCCTACAACGCGGTCTGCATCCCCCTCGCCGCGGCCGGTTACCTCTCGCCGGTGCTCGCGAGCGCGGCGATGTCGGTCTCGAGCGTGAGCGTGCTGCTGTCGTCGCTGCGTCTCCGGCGCTGGCGCACGTAGCGGCTACTGCGCGTAGAACTCGACGACGAGGCGCAGGTCGACGCTGATCAGGAGGCTCGAGGTATCGGGCGCCTCGCGCACGATGATCGACTTCTCCGCCTTGTCGACGTCGAGCCACTTCGGCGGCGGCGAGACGGGCTCGGCGAGCGAGGTCGCGATCGCATCGAGCTCGCGGCTGCGCTGCTGCAGCGTGATCTGCTGGCCGGGCTTCACGCGGAAGCCGGGGCGGTCGACGCGCGAGCCGCCGACCTGGATGTGGCCGTGGGTGACGAGCTGGCGCGCGGCGGGGATGGTGCGCGCGAGGCCCGCGCGGAACACCACGTTGTCGAGGCGCGACTCGAGCAGCGTGATCAGCTTCTCGCCGGTGTTGCCGACCTGCGCGACCGCGAGGTCGACGAGGTTGCCGAGCTGGCGCTCGGTGAGGCCGTAGTAGAAGCGCAGCTTCTGCTTCTCCATCAGGCGGACCTTGTACTCGGAGACCTTGCGGCGCTTCGGGCTCGGGCCGTGCTGACCGGGGGGATAGGGACGGCGCTCGATCGACTTGCGCGAGAGGCCGGGGAGATCGACGCCGAGGGCGCGCATCACGCGAACGCGGGGGCCAAGGTTGCGGCTCATGTGCAGCGGATTCTTGCGACTCGGGAATTGAAAATGCAAGTCAAATTCTGTTTAATGGAGTCATGATGCTTCGCCTCCTCCCCGCCCTGCTCTTCTGCGCCGCGTGCGGCGACGGTGGCGCCGATGCGCCGCCCGACGCACCCGCCGACAGCTCGACCGACTGCAATCCTCCGACGGTGCTGCCGAGCAACTACCGGTTGATCGCGATGACATCCACGGGCCTCGTGAACGTGACGACCGCATCCGGGGTCACCTCGGGAACCATCGACGCGACCGCGGGCGGGATCTCGGCGTCGCCGGACAACCCGTACATCTACGTCGACCTGAAGAACGGGGTGAAGGTCGACGTGAACGACGTCGAGTCGCGGACGAACACGAGCTGGGACATCGCGCTGAAGCGCTCGAGCCTGCGCACCAACGGCGGGGACTCGGGCCAGGGCAATCGCAAGGTCACGGTGGTGGCCGCCGCTTCGCTCGCCGATGTCACCGCGGCGCCGTCGAGCGGCTACGGCAGCGATGACTTCGCGAGCGCCGATTGCATGCTGCAAGCCATCCCCGGCGGCGAGCCGCTGTCGGCCTTTGGCGAGTGGTACGACTACAACGACACGACGCACGTGGTGACGCCGAAGCCGGAGGTCTACGTGCTCGAGCGCAACAACGGTTCGCACACCGCGTTCCGCGTGGTCACGTACTACGGCGACACCACCATGGCGACGCGCGGCGCGTTCTACAAGGTCGAGTGGAAGCAGCTCTGAATCTGGTCCTCGCGGTGCTCGCCGCAAGACCGACGCTCGCCGCCGAGGCCACGTACGGCGTGCCCGGCGGCCGCATCCTCGTGCACTACGCGACCACCGGTGGGGACGCGGCGAGCATGGCGTTCGTCGAGGAAGTGGCGACCACCGCCGAGGCCGCGCACGCGCAACTCGTGGCGGCGGGGTTCCGCGCGCCGCTCGACGACGGCACGCTCGGCGGCGATAGCCGCATCGACATCTACCTGCGCGACCTCCAGTCCGCCGATGGCAACGCGGGCACCGATAGCTGCGTCGGCGATCGCTGCATCGGCTTCATCTCCGCCGAGAACGACTTCGCCGGGTACGGCTACTCCTCGATCACCGAGGGCATTCGCTCCGTGGTGCCGCACGAGCTGTTCCATCTGATCCAGAACGCGTACTCCTCCGCCGAACCGTCGACGTGGACCGAAGGCAGCGCGGTGTGGGCCGTGGAGCACCTCTACGGCGCGGACAACAGCGACTTCGAGCGCTTCCTGCCCTCGTTCCTCACGCGCTCGTATCGTCCGTTCGAGCGCACCGCGGGCGGCTTCGGCGACGGCTATCCCTACGGCGCCGCGCTGTGGCCCTACTTCCTCGAGCAGCGGTTCGGCGTGCAGACCGTGGTCGCCGCGTGGGCGGGCTGCGAGACCGCGCCATTCCTCGACGCGGCCGACACCGCGCTCGCCGCCGAGAGCTCCTCCCTCGACGCCGCGTGGGCCGAGATGACGCGGTGGAACGCGTTCACCGGCGCACGCGCGAGCCGCGGCGGTTACCTCGAGGCGACGAAGTGGAGCGAAACCCCGCGCGAGCCAACGCTGACCGCGAGCGGCACCGCGTACATCGAAGGCCTCTCCGCGCGCTACGTGCCGCTCGAGCTCGCCACCCGCGCGCAGCTCACCGTGACCAGCGCGAGCAAGATCGCCGCGTGGGTCGTGCCGACCGCCGGCACGCTCGACGACGGCATCGAGGTCACCGCCGACACCGTGCTCGAGCCCGGCTCGTACCTGCTCGTCATCAGCGGCCTCGCGAGAAACTCGATCACCACGGCCGTCGACATCGGCATCTCCGAACCGGATGAAGGCGGCGGAGGCTGCTCGTCGTCGTCGCCGACGGGCTCCGGCCTCGCGATGCTCGCCCTGCTCAGAATGCGGCGTCGAGCGAGACCTCGCCCTCGACGCCCACCTGATATGCCGAGACCCGACGCTCGAAGAAGTTCGTGACCTCCTGCACGTCTTGCAGCGCGAGGAAGCCGAACGGGTTCTTCGCGTTGTACTGCTTCGCCATGCCGAGGGTGGCGAGGCGCTGATCGGCGCAGTACTCGAGGTACTGGCGGAGCTCGCCCACCGACATCCCGGCGATGCCGCCCGCGAGCAAGTCCTCGGCGAACTGCGCCTCGCAGTCGATCGCGTCGTCGAGCATCGCGCGGATCTCGGCCTCGAGGCCCGCGTCGAACAGCTCCGGCTCCTCGCGGCGCACGGTGGCGACCACCTCGAACGCGAACGCCATGTGCGCGCTCTCGTCGCGGAACACCCAGTTCGTGCCGCCCGCGAGGCCGTGGAGCAGGCCCTTGCTGCGCAGGAAGTAGACGTAGGCGAACGCGCCGAAGAAGAACAGGCCTTCGATGCACGCGGCGAAGCAGATGAGGTTCAGGAGGAACTGGCGGCGGTGCGCCGGCGTCTCGAGCTTGTCGAGCTGCTGGATCGAATCGATCCAGCGCATGCAGAACTCGCCCTTCTTCTTGATCGAAGGAATCGTCTCGATCGCATCGAACGCCTTCTGGCGCTCGGCGTGGTCGGGCACGTAGGTGTCGAGCAGGGTGAGATAGAACTGCACGTGCAGCGCTTCCTCGTAGAGCTGCCGCGACAGGTACATCCGCGCCTCGGGCGCGTTGATGTGCTTGTAGAGGTTCAGCACGAGGTTGTTCGCCACGATCGAGTCACCGGTCGCGAAGAACGCGACGAGGCGCTGGATCAGGTGGCGCTCCGCCGGCGACATCTTCGCGAGGTCCGCGAGGTCGGTGCTGAAATCGACTTCCTCGACGGTCCACGTGTTCTTGATGGCGCCGCGGTACATCTCGA
>Ga0247741_1000620_pt1 | contig 19696 bp, 16 predicted proteins | sample UWRJL213509R2_FD_180945 | JGI IMG/M metagenome (GOLD analysis project Ga0247741, IMG submission 180945) | Plant litter microbial communities from Arlington Agricultural Research Station in Wisconsin, United States - UWRJ-L213-509R-2 | ecosystem: Environmental > Terrestrial > Plant litter >... | reverse complement strand
CCCATTACGAACATGGAGTTGTGTGGAAGTGGGATTTTCTGAGCCGATCGAGGGGTACCCGCAGTCGGTAGGCCTTGTCCACTCGGCGGAACGTCGGCAGGAGGAATGGGCGTCTGCGACCTGTCCTTCTTTAAGCGAAGAGTCATAACCCGTTGTGCTCCAAGGGAAACGTTGACAATGTTCGACCCCCGAACGACATCAATTGTTTTATCTGAGTGTTCAGATATGTAATCCTTGCCAGATCGATAGTACTGGATGAGAACATGATTCACGGGATGTTTAAGCACCTTGCATTCATTTAGCTTGTCAGAACTACTAGCGAGATTATCTGGAAACATATCTACCTTCTGGACGTGCTCTCGTATGAGTGCTACCATCGGAGAAAATGTCGACAAGGGCGGCGATTCGTCCGCAGGATGTCGATAGACTGGGAAGCTAGAAAATAATTCAGTTTGGATAACTCAAGAAATATGATTTACAAGTACCTTCCATCTACACTCACTTCTCCTTCGACGGCTACGAGTCTTGGTACCTCTCCTCCTGCGTACAATGTATTAGCAAAGACGGAGACGAACTGGATTAACTGTATAAATACCTCTATGGTGCATCACTTTCCATTGTACTTCTGTCTTCATTCTTTCGAAGGCGATCTGGGCCAGTTCTGGTGGGAGTATCTCCGTTACGAGGTATGAATCGCCTGCACCAAGAACATCTCCAACGCCGAGAATTGGTGTACGATGGGGCTTCATGTGAGAGTTAGAAGCCATTCTGGTCCTCAGCTGTTCAATATTGCTTAGCCTTTGAGGTTTGCGTGTGCTCAAGGTTTATGGTGAGGACAATTTGAAGACTGACTCCTGTCAGGACTCCCGAGGCTCGAGCCAGGTCACGGCCCGCACGGGTCACTCAATCCGAGCCGTTGACTCATTCACTTCACGAGGGGAGAGCTCGAGCTTGGTACTTACCTTGACTTTTAACATGACCAGCCAGCAAGAGCCTTACGACGTCAATTTCTGTTTTCCTGTACCAGAAGTTCTCGAGAGTGAACGTGTTCTGTTGACACCGTTTATCGTAAGTTCTCCTCTAATCATGCGGCCAAATTTTAATACAAATTCTATACAGCCATTAAAACATTCCGAATATTTTATCTCGCAAGCCATCTTGTCCCCTGATGTCTTTAAATTTTTACCATTTGGTCCTTTCGCCACCACTGAAGCCTTCAATGTCGGTCTCATCGAAAACCGTATTCAGAAGGATTCGGGATATATTATCTTTGCGATCTACGATAAAACAAAACCATCGACATCTAATAACGAGCCAGGAGCCTTTGCAGGGGTAATTGGACTTATAAACACCTCTGTTTTGAACCTCGCTACGGAGATTGGATGTGTTGTGATCCTGCCTGCTTTCCAGAGGACGCACGTTGCGTCTAACGCAGTGGGAATCCTACTACACTACACACTCGATCTGCCCTCTTCCCCATCTCCAGTCATATCCGTTAAGGGCCCAACAAACGCACTTGGGCTTCGCAGGATTGTGTGGCAGGCCCACCATCTCAATAAAGGCAGTATACGACTTGCCGAGCGGATGGGGTTCAAGGTAGAGGGTGTGTTGAGATGGGATCGTGTTCTACCCAGCCCCACAGTTGGAAATGGAAGGGATGTGCGAGATGGAGACCCCAGGAAGGAGTGCGTTGGGAGGGATACCGCGATGTTATCTCTCTGCTGGGATGATTGGGAGGAATCAGCCAAAGAAGTAGTGGATCGAGGTATCGCCAGGAGAGAATAGCAAATTTGTATTGCTCTTGATCATGCTTATGGGGCATTGAGTAGCCCATACAAGCTTGAACAATGAACTCAACGGTATTCAAGCTTCAAGGGGCGACATTGACCTTGTGTACAGCCACTGATGAGCGTCTAAAGGTTAAAAACGGAACGCACAACCATTGGGTATAAAAGCGCTGAAGACATTGACCACACTTGACTTTGACTTATAATTAGGGTTATTTTATATCAGTGTTACAGTATATTCTCATTTCTATAAGTACAATTTTTGAGAAGTGACTCTTGGTGACCACAATTCAAACTGGCGACTAATAATCCGGATGCAGGCGCTTCTACTACGGAATTAGTCTAACACCATACCGGCCTAAATATGCTATGCAACCTTTTCTTCATCCATCGCATTAGCTTCAAAAATGGCCTGCTCTTGGTGCTCGAGAAGATTTGGCCGGGTCTGACGTTGCTAGAGTCCTTCGCTTCTTTTCGAATACCAGGAGGGCCAGGCGGTACCTTCCCCGGTTTGATGAACATAAACCATCCAACAACTGGTCGCAGAGTATCAAGAACGGCATCCTTCCCCTCAGAAAGACTGCCCACATGTCCTGAAACCATCATGCAGTCAAAATGCACTCCGTGGTCGATTAAATTCACATCCACTTCACAAAATCCAACTGGGATATTGTCATAATCAACCGTTGGGTAAGAAATCCCGTCCAGCTTCAGTGCCCGAGACTGCCAGTCGTACCACGAAGGCGCCATCCATTTTCCTTCGCAAGACCAAACACAGAATGCGGTTATCCAACCTGACAGACTCGTTTCACCCGCACAACCGCTGGCTTCGCGGTGGCATATGTTGTTCCAAAAGTCGAGATCGCGCTTGCCGTCAAATGCATCGACGAAGCGTCCAATAATAGGTCGAAGCATCCTCGCCCAGGTTGTTGGCTCCTTGCCAAATTCCTCGAATTTATCGATCCTCGAGAGAATGTTGACCCAATCATCCCTAGTACCTTCGAGGGTTACAGATGGTAGGCCGCAGGTGATTTCGAAAGTATATTCAAAATATCTGTTCATGAATTCAAGGACAAATAGCCGTCAGAATATGAATACGCGTTCAGAGGTCAAGCGATCCGGCTTACGCTTTCAGAGTGGCCATCATGATAACCGCAGCCGCGACAGTGTCATTACGCGTTGTCGTCGTGTAGTCCGGTAAGATCCAATCCTTAAGATCTTTATCCACGACCTGGAACAAGCTACATTGAGCGTTCTGCCGTTCTCCAGTTTTAGACTTGGGATCCTCACATTCTCGTGGATTTGCGTGGTCATGAGCTCTGCCATATAACCAAAGTCGACTGTGTATCGATCTCCACCGTCCACAGTAACCTTCAACTCTTTCTTCCCTTCATGAGCCACAAAGGACGAGCGAAGGTCCTCAGCGTGTGCATTTACACTATTTAAAACGCTCGTTAATTCGACTTTTGAAGGTGGAAACGTGACAATTACTAAAAGTTGAATTGACAAAGAATCGCAATCCAAACGTCGTCAGGCCTACAAGGGAAAATGTTATAAAATGTGGATCGTTCAGTACTAAACCTGATTTACTGACCTTATGATAAGATGATGATGTTTGCCATACGCCTCGACCGCAGTCTGCACGAAACCATTCGTACGTGGTATGACTGATGCAAGATCCTGATGCAGTGGGAACGAACTCTGGAGGAGCTCCCCAATTGTATTACTTTCATCACGCCGACCCCAGGATTGGAGGAGGAGGTCCTCATCGCCTTTAATCGCAGAAGCACCAACCCGTACGACCGCGTTAGCAGTGTGACTGACGACCTCGAAGTGAACACCCATCTCGAAGATGTTTGCTGTCGGTTAATTGACGGGTTGGCAGAGGTTGGCAGGCGGCGCAGTCAGACTACCGTGAATAAAGAACGAGACTGGGGAAAATAATGCCTTCTGTGTCTTGATATATACGAAATCCAAGGACAGGTGTCCTAGTGATTATATTGCAACCGATATTACCTGAAAAATACCTCAACTGAGATGTCCACTTGATAGTCGTTATTTCAAAATTAGAGGTACCAGTAAGTACTCATGGAAGCACGGCCGTGAGATGCAAGTGAGGCTGTCCTAGACTCGTGACCAGTCGGGAGTTGTAAAAGTTTTGCTTAAAATTTTGGCGCAGCCAAAACCTCGTGGGAATAACATGAAATACCATTTTTGAGCTCCTTTCGTTCATCCGAGTTCAGATCCGTCGTCAGATTCTCGCTAAAAAATCTAGTTCCAAAGATATTCAATTGGTTGACTTTGAGTGTCCGCAACTGTATGCTGCATGTGCAGGAATCCGGTAGTGGAGATGTGGAGATGAGCTGATCTACAAGCGATCCATTTGCTCAACCATCGTATTCGAGTCCGCTGATCTCTGCACAATCTCCGGGTTCGGTGAGTTTGACGTCTACAAACATGGCTTTTGGTTATCGCGAGCACTCGCAGAGAGCGCCGTCGGGAGAGTCTTTCCGCTCCCTGTACCAGCCGCAACCAGGGAGTCCTGTTCGGTCTGGTCTGCGAGTACAGCCCTCACCCGCATCACCCGCAGCGCCTGTGTTCCTCAAGCAACCGAATAGCAGATCAGCGACGCACGAAAACAAATGGCACGTGTCTCATCGTCAAGAGGCACAAGAAATGTTGTTGGTAACAGATCCAACAGCGACTGGTGGCGAATTTCATGTTCGAGTTGTTCTCCAGTTAGATTTCGTATGACCTCTAGTCTATCTTCGAGAGTTAGGCAGGTGTCTGTGATGTTGTCCATCGAGAACGAACAGGGAGAACGAACAGGGAGAGCGGTTGTACACTCGTATTGAAAAAACTGAAAATCTATTTTTGTATCAACCTCTCGGGGCTATTGCCGTATATATCCCACCTTCCAAATTCAGCCTTTCCTTTCGAACATTCTTGACAGATTTTTGACATAGCGCAATGACAGGACCCCTGGCATTGGCAGGTGCACCCTGATTCCAATCCGGACAAAAATCTTGGATTTTTACGAAACAGCTGGGTCAGAGTCCGGACAAAAATCATGAAAATGCTGGACAGGCTAGATCGGACTGTGCGGACGAAAGGTCCCAATCACTTAGTTGCTAGATAGTTTGTACGGACAAAAAACTTAAGATAGTATAGCAGAAGTTTTTATCTTTTGCTTTGGCTAGAGTACGACGAGTAGCTTGTGAGGCGTTCGAACCACGCATCTGCACTCCTTTTTGCCAAATACGGCAATACCGCTGTGTGTTTCTATTATTCTTGTCTCAGATAAGTTCATCAGTTTGCCTTGGTCAGCTCGACTCAAAGACCATTTTGCCAACTATTCTATCGTTTGGAGCTTCTGAAGTCGTGCTAATCAATATGCCTGAGACCGACATCATCGAAATCCATGAAGACGATGGCATTTTCATTGAACAAGAGTGGATTGGAATTGGGAAACAAGAATGCGTCGACCTACCGAACTTCGTGAAAGCTGCAAGGGAAGCCTCCGAGTCGTCCCTGAAGGCCTGACAGCGTGCTCAAGATGGTACATTTATCAGGCCCCGACGTAATGGTGGCTGACTTTGTGGCTTCGGATGTTGGGCGCCAATTCCACCCAATCTCGGTTTCTACCTCCTCAAGGTTGGTTCCATACCGTCCAGTTTGGGTTGCTCCCCTCGACCAGTTTTCTCTGCCTCGTTGACTCCAAACTCAAATTCAAAACTCCTCAACTAGACCCGGTGGAATTGCTGCTAGTTGATATCGAGCGAATTTAGGCGCTCGGAAAGAATGAGAATTGTTTTGACTACGCGGTTGGTTGCATACTTATATCCCTTGTTCTAAGCATTCAAATTTTACATTTTTGACTAGCTACGCTGGCTTTTAAGCGCTACATGGGCTAAATACTACAATCCGGACATTTCTGAACGAAAAATGACCTAGATCTGCATGTCCGGACAAATTCGGATAATTTTGGAGAACCCAGATGTAATCCGGACATATTTTGGCCTAGGGTGTCCGGACGTGAACCCCGTTTTAGTATCAGGGTGTTTCTGCTAATGCCAGGGGTCCTGCAATGACCTCAGATCCACCAGTCCCTCTATCGAGGGCCTTTCAGGCGTCACCTCATCGAGGGATCGGTCACCGGTCTAAGGCTGTCCATTGTCTGAAACCGTCCTCTTTTGGTGTTGCTGCAGAACTAATCTTCTCGCTAACGGCTTGTCATTCTAGCATGCTAGAGTTGGTCGAGTGCCTCCACTGCGATCATGCCACAATGGCTTCCTCAGCATCAACTTTTTCTTCAATCAGCGTATCCATGCAAATAGCGTCCATAATCCAAGCTTACTTATCACTGCCAGGCCCCGCGACACTGTTAGTTTCTTGCCGAATATCAGGTTTTTGCAAAGCGGTACTCTGCCTGCCTTAATGAACATGGAGCATCCAGCGACCGGACGCTTACCAAGTGAACTTGAACTCAATAATATGTAACCCAGTATACAGCCACCAATTCAGCGCCCAAAAGGCAATGAACAAAGTTGGAACACACAACTCCTGGGTTTAAAGCACTGAATACATTGTCCAGCCTTTAACTCGTATAATCAGTGCGTTTATACGTAAGTATTACCACACGTCCTCTTTTCTATAAGTACAGTTTTTGAGAAGTGACAATAATTCAAACTGAAGGCTAATAAATGAGATTTTGTAGGCGCCTCCGCTAATACCACACGGTTCTTAATATGCTATGCAACCTTTTCTTCATCCAGCGCATCAGCTTCAAAAATGACCTGGTCTTGGTGCTCATGGAGGCTTGGCCGGGTCTGACGTTGCTAGAGTCCTTCGCTTCTTTTCGAATACCAGGAGGGCCAGGCGGTACCTTCCCCGGCTTGGTGAACATGAACCATCCAACAACTGGTCGCAGAGTATCAAGAACGGCATCCTCCCCCTCAGAAAGACTGCCCACATGTCCTGCAACCATCATGCAGTCAAAATGCACTCCGTGGTCGATTAAATTCACATCCACTTCACAAAATCCAACTGGGATATTGTCATAATCAACCGTTAGGTACGGAATCCCGTCCAGCTTCAGTGCCCGAGACTGCCAGTCGTACCACGAAGGCGCCATCCATTTTCCTTCGCAAGACCAAACACAGAATGCGGTTATCCAACCTGACAGACTCGTTTCACCCGGACAACCATTGGTTTTGCGATAGTGGCATATATTGTTCCAAAAGTCGAGATCGCGCTTGCCGTCGAATGCGTCAACGAAGCGTCCAATAATAGGTCGAAGCATCCGCGCCCAGGTCGTTGGCTCCTTTCCAAATTCCTCGAATTTATCGATCCTCGAGAGAATGCTGACCCAATCGTTCCTAGTACCTTCGAGGGTTACAGATGGTAGGCCGCAGGTGGCGTCGAAAGTATATTCAAAATACCTGTTCATAAATTCAAGGACAAATAGCCGTCAGAATATGAATACGCGTTCAGAGGTCAAGCGATCCGGCTTACGCTTTCAGAGTGGCCATCATGATAACCGCGGATGCAACAATGTCATTACGCGTTGTCGTCGTGTAGTCCGGTAAAATCCAGTCTTTAAGATCTTTATCCACGACCTGGACCAAGCTACATTGAGCGTTCTGCCGTTCTCCAGTTTTAGACTTGGGATCCTCACATTCTCGTGGATTTGCGTGGTCATGAGCTCTGCCATATAACCAAAGTCGACTGTGTATCGATCTCCACCGTCCACAGTAACCTTCAACTCTTTCTTCCCTTCATGAGCCACAAAGGACGAGCGAAGGTCCTCAGCGTGTGCATTTACACTATTTAAAACGCTCGTTAATTCGACTTTTGAAGGTGGAAACGTGACAATTACTAAAAGTTGAATTGACAAAGAATCGCAATCCAAACATCATCAGGCCTACAAGGGAAAATGTGAATCGTTCATTACTAAGTAAACTGATTCACTGACCTTATGACAAGATGATGATGATTTCCATACGCCACGACCGCAGTCTGCACGAATCCATTCGTACATGGCGTAACTGATGCAAGGTCCTCATGCAGCGGGAATGAACTCTGGAGAAGCTCCCCAATCGTATTACAAGTTTCATCACGATAGCCCCAGGATTGGAGGAGGAGGTCCTCATCGCCTTTAATCGAAGAAGCATCAGCCCGTACTACCGCGTTGGCGCTGTGATTGGCGACCTTGAAGTGAACACCCATCTTGAGGATGTATGCTGTAATCGATTAATAGACGGGTTTGCAGGAGGTACAGTTGGTGAATGAAGAGTGAGACCAGGGGAAATAACGCCTTCTATGTCTTTATATATATTCCAAGGACAGCTGTCCTGGTATTATATTGTAACCAGCATGAGCTGAGAAATACCTCGCGTGAGATGCCCACCAGATAGTCGTTATTTCAAAATTAGAGGTACCAGTACTCATGGAAGCGAGGCCATGAGATGCAAGTATGCAAGTAAGGCTGTCCACACTTTCTGGAAGCTTCCTCTTTTGGCGTCGTTGCAGGACCAATTTTCTTGCTGAGCTGGTTGAGTGCGGTGTTTTACTTCACCCGGTACCTTGCCTGCCTTGATGAACATGAACCATCCAGCAACCGGGCGAACAGTGTCATTGTCAAGAAGCTTATCCTCCCCTTCAGCAAGGCTGCCCACATGTCCCACAACCATCATAGAATCAAATTCATCTCCATTTTCAATCAACTTCATATCTAATTCGCAGGTCTTCGGCATGTACGTTTACGCTGAGAACGAATAATGTTGAGAATATTATTCAAGAAGATTGGGAACCGCTTACTAGAAGTTGAACTGACACAATATTGCGATCCAGACATCGTCTGGCCTGAGCAGCAACACGTCATATAGAATCCGTCGACATATAGTTAACAACGCATGGATAATAACACACACTGCGGGCAAGTACACATTGTATCGATGATCAAACCTGATTATTATGCAGATAATATTGTAATTGACCAATAGCATCGCGAGGTTTTGAATATTTTCCGCATCTTATCCACAATCTGACGTGCTCTTGCCCGCAGTGCATGCTGTAAGCCTTGACAACCGTATCCACAAATCCATTACTGCAAGGCGCGATGCACGAGAAGTCCTGGCGTAACGGGAAAGGGCTCTGGAGGAGCTCCCCGATCCCGTTTTTGTCGTCTTTTGCTCCCCACGACTTGCGAAGGAGATCCTCGCCATTGTGGATTGAGTAGAGGGTCTTGGATTGATCGATAACGGCCGCGCCATGCCTGGCGATCTTGAAGTGAACGACTATGTCAGGGGAATAAAAATTCCAAAGAGAGAACAGGCAGTTGTGAATCAAAGACGGCCAACGTTGGACGACTACAAATGCTCTTCCAGGCCTAATCTTTATTTATAGAAAACCTCAAGGACACCCATCCTAGGAACTACATTACCACCGTCGGTCAGCTGAGTAGTACAGTGAGAGAGCGTGCCCCAAGCGGGGTAGAAGATGTGCTCTTGGAAGTCAGGATGGAGACAGTATGGCTGCGAGGCTGTCCACCATTCGAATTCGAAGGTTCAAGCTTTCCAAGATACTAGGATTATTGAAGATAAGCAAAAATAGCTTGTCCTCCGGCACCCAAGACTCACTGGTTTGTCGCAGAAGTCCGAAACTGGGTTATGGGTTATGGTAAACCACTGAATAGGATCATGCGCAGTGTGTCACTCGGTAGGCGCAGCTGATCCATTTTCTTTCCGGTGTTGAATAGTGAGTGTCTAGGTTGCTGAGGCTTTGGCGAAGACGATTGCGACGAGATAGTTGTAGTACCAGAACGGGTAGTGTTCCCCTGTTGACGGTATGTTTTCGAGGCTGTACTTGCTGCGGCGGCCCTTGGGTGAGGTGAGGGAGGATTCCACGCGTACGACAGTTCAGTTTTTCCTCCTAAAATTCTTGACTTCTAGAATAACGCTAGACCTTGATCTTGAAGCGTCTTAGGGCGGACGATGGGGTTAATTGGCGGTTGCTCATACGCGGACATTCCCCTATCGTGCCGGAATCGATATGCCAAACCCAGGTCTAAACCCTCTTCAATGTACGGTCGAACAAATTCTGCCACTGATGTTTTTGTTCGCGCTGGAATACCAATCCAAGTGACTTCATCTTCGACAGTCTTGGCAAAGTTCCCGTTTGCTTTCTCGCTAGGAATTCAAGCACATCCTCGTCTGAGCATACTGAGGCTATTTATGACTCGAGCACCTCAAGTTCTAGACAGAGATATCCCCCAGATGACGATGGGGAGGATAAGGACTCCAGCAAGCCGATATCTATGGTTCTCGTGCTCTCTTCGCTATATATTTCGGGGCCTGAGGCCCTCAGTTCGAAAATGAGGTGTTTCTTGAGGTGTGGGCAACAGCGAAGGCAGGACCTGAAGTTCTCCTCTGAAAACAACTCGATATTGTGGTCAATGTCGTGATTGTATGTCCTTTTTTCCTGAGCAACGATGCGAGGGGAGGTTGAACACTAGATCTGTGTGGCCAGTGGTAATCTATCTCTCGGGAAGAGGGGAACGCCACCGAGTCAAAGATATCGAGGTGGAAAACCTTGGCATGATAGACAAGCAAAAATTCTACAGGGATGGGAGGGAAACGAGAATTCAGTAGCCAACTGGAAAGAGACAAGATAAGTGCAGGCTTTGAGCAAGTTGAAGATCTGAAGCACCTCAACGGTACCTAGATTATAATAAAGCTAGAGATGAGATAGTGCAGCCCATTTGAGAGGCAGAGAAACCATATCTTGGTAAGATAGAACACCTTCAGGATTCGAAGACTCGGGTTTTCAAATAACGGACTTGGATAGACTATTAGGGACAGAGCAGACAATCTTGGTGTGATTCGGCGTGCGGTCCAGGACGTGATCCACGTCTGATTCAACTCATCGAATCGTGCTGCTTACAGGCTCCAAGCTTTGACCGTCCCACTTGGTTTCCCCAACCTCCCAGGTTTTGCTGACCGTGATCGATTGCAGCAAGGGTCTGTCCTAACCCTTGAGAGATGCGGCAAGTTGGTTCCGATGTCTTCGTGCTCTGACCATTGGTGAGAAGAGGCGCGGCCGTCATTGGGTAATGTTATGTAACCAATCTCGCGCCCAATTTGCGCCCGTTCTGGCCAAGGCGAACAGACTTGGCGTTCAGCCACCTATTTATTGCTCAAGAAACGTGCCTCTCTAAATTTTTTGAACCAGTCGACTATTATCAAGCATGGGTGTCTGGGATATGTACTGCTCGTTTTGGTGAGCACAAAAGCTTCAATATGCCAAGAAACTCCGTCTAATAGTGTGTAAACAGTGCTGGACCTTTAGGTTCAGTGCGAGATAGCTGGATAGATGACCTTAAAGGTGACATTGAGGGCGATGAATGGCCTCCAAAGGATGGGGAATGGACGAATCCACCAGGGTATCCAGTTCCGGACAAGCCCATTGAAGAAATAGTCCGCATTACCGATGAGGATGACAAGTTTTGGGAGGACACTGTTTGCGTCGGCCCAATGTTCAAAGCTACCTGGGTGTCGCGTCCATGGTAAATTTATATTCTCCTGGGTTACATAAATATTAAGTTCTATCTGCAGTGTGGGTGGCTCTTACGGTGATCTCGAAATTGACGGTTCTTCTGACTGGCAAGACGGGGCTAATGAGCCATACAACCTCATTCACGTCAGCTGTTTATCCATCTTATGTCGCCGCCTGGGTGTTACACCTAAAGAATGGTGGTTATCATTCTACGGACCAGAATCCCTATATCGAAGCAAATGGCTGTCCGGATACAACCATAACATGTTGAAAGCTGGGTTCCACTACTATGGTATGGAGGGAAGAACCCAACAAGACTTCAGGTATTGCCTCGAAGTGGAGAGAGATGACGATGACGACGACGACGACAATGACAAGGAAGACTGGTTGGACCCAAATTCCTACGAAGAATTAAACTGGTTATTTGCCGCACCATCGACCTTTCCCTGTGTTCCGGATCTTCCTCCGCCACTACCAGAAAGCTACTTTACCTCCAGCCCTACCCCCAATCGGCTGAGAGTGTTATTCACTCCAGAGTTGTTATACTCAATCTTAGATTTCGCACTTCCCTACGTCAACCAAGAAACTATCGCTAGTCAGCTTAGTTCGCAGCCGGACATCTATGACAGCCCTACTCTCGCAGCCTCTCTCAAAACGCTCCTTAACGTGTCGCTAATCAACAAGCGTGTCTACAACGCTATAATTCAAGGAAGGCAAGATCTCTTCTTCCGTCTGGTTTGGCAGTTCGGGTACATGCTTCCTGCATGTCCAATGGACTGGAAGTCGTGGAACGCCGTCAACGATCCTCTCCCTCCCCTCACAGGAATCCCTGCCAGTGCCATCCCTGGAACCCATAATCCAAGCAGAGTGACGGGGCTATCGAACGCGAAGGATTGGCGCGCGTACTTGATCATTTATTTGCGACAGGACGAGGCTCACGCCCGAAACCGATACCGTTTCCATCGGATGCATATGCAGTTTGCGCGAGGGAAGAAAGACTGCTTGGAGGATGGAATGGAACGGACCTGGTATATTTGTGGAAAGGCGGGGCTCGCCACCGCCTTGGAATGTCCCGAACCTTACGAGTGGGAGAAACTCGAGTGGTTGGAGGAATGAGAAAGTGGAGGAGATAAAAGCGACTGAGAAGCGGCTGACAATGTGATCGCCTTGTATATCCCGAATTGTGGATTGGCAACCTTGGACAGGTTATTGATCTCTATTTGCTGTAGGAGAGCCTACGACGCTTACGCAGACGATTAGCATGTGCTATACCGAACGGACCTGAACCGTGCTTTGATACATCCATACATCCGCAGCAAAGAAGGTGGTTTGAGATATCGTTCTTGGCCGAGCATGATCACGAGCGATGCGTTGTGATCAGTAATTAGGTAGGATCCAGTCCCCTGGACAGCCGACCTGGGGATCACATTAGTGCCATCAGTCAGCTAGATACTACAGCGAGAGAGATATAAGATCGAGATGGTAGGGGCGAGGCTGTCCACCGTTAGAATCCACCGTTAGAATCCGAAGGTTCGAACCTTCTGAGATACTAGGATTATTGAAGGTGAGCAAAAATAACTTGTGTTCCGGCACCAGCTAAGGCTTACTGGCTCATCATAGCAGTCCGAAACCAAGTTATGGGCTATCGTTTCGAAGCTACTGGATGGGATCATATGCATCACACCCGACCAGCTCCCAGTACTTCTCCCTTTCTCTTTGTAACCGATCCCTGATACTATCATCCATGGACGTGGTTGGGGAACTGGACCCCACGTATGAACTTGGTGGCCGCAGTTGACCCACTTTCTTTCCAGCATTGGTCAGTGGGTATCCAGACAGCTGAGGCTTTGGCGAGGACGATTTTCGACGAGGTAGCTGAAGTACCAGAGCTGGTAGCGTGTTCTTGTTGACGGCGTACTCGAATATTCTGATGCGTTGGAGAGATGATAGTGAGGGGGCGAGGTGCGAGAGGATACGGAGTTGGACTTCGATTGGTAGCGATCGAAATGTAGTTAGTTCAATCTCTGAAGGAGGGGAGTCTCTGCGAACGAGTGGTTTGGTTCGAAAGAGCTCCTGTGACGAGGTTGATGTACGCTGTAACATTACTCTCGAGTATCTGAGCAAATCTAGAGCTTGGGCCTTGACCTGTCCTTTCATGACAATATTTCGGGTAAGGGTGTACCTGAGAGTACTCTCAAACTCTTTGATGCCACAACCATTGCCAGGCTCTACAACATTCTCAGCAGCAAAATGTCGCAAGTCTACAACAGGGAATGCGTCGTCGTCGTCGTCGTCGTCACTCGGACTGCTTTCGTCCGGCTCGTCACCGGCCATAAAGTCGTTTGCATACAGCCCAAGCGTCTCCAAAGTCCAACAGCTTTGAGCCGCAACGATTATAGCTTTCACTCCACGTTTCTTCATTTGATTGGCGTTTGCCTGCAGCTGCACAAGCTTGCAGTGAGCACCCCCGATATAGGCCGCGAGAGCTCTTCCATTTGCTGGCGTGAGCCCGGTCATGGTCAAGAGGAGGTGGCGGAGGTGCGGAAGTGACGGTAAAAGGGATATCAAGGTGTCACGAAACGACGAAGAAAGTTGATTGGTTGAGATATTGAGACAAGTCAACGAGGTTTTGGAAAGAGCAGACATGAAGGATTTTGCTAGTTGGCTCGTCCCCTGAATGTTGTTCTACGAAAACATCAGCTTTGTTTAGGAAACGAAAACACGCTCCTGATTACTCACGGCTTTAAGGTCAATGTTCTTCAGAGAGAGATCGTCTTCCAAAGTGTCTGAACGCAGTCCACGGCCTCGCTGCTGCAAATTTTCCAGCCATTTGATAATTGCTTCGAAGCCTAAATCTCCTATCCCGGTGTTATTCAAACTGAGATGGGTTAGAGGTTTAGGGTGTGTGTAAACTGTATCGGAGTCGTCAATGTCGTGCTTTTCAACTGATGGAGATGATGAGCAGAATACCAGCCGTCCGAAACATACAGTACTCACTCTGATCGACTCGAACTTCGTCCCCTACAGTCAGCCATCGGAAATAGGCAATGCATCCGTCATTTCCCAGTAAGGAGTGACCAAGATGTACTGCAGTCATCGACGGATTGTCTCGAAGTACCGATATGTGGCTATGAGCTACTTTGCCAAAAGAGCTGAGTTTCGGACGTCGAGCCGTCGACTCAAAGTCTCGTCAACTGACCCAAAGAGGCCATTTCCGTCAAATTATCTTCTTCAACTGCGCTAGTAAGTACACAAACCGACCTTGCTAGCAGGATGTAGGGGTTAAAAAGGACAGATTGACCTCAGCCTAAGCTACAGCGTGTGAATTTAGTTTACGTCAGACGTTTTGTCAATCTAGTCATGAGGTTTTTCATCCTAGGTCTTCTCCCTTCATCGTTGTACACCTGCATATGGAATCTCGGATGCTTGACAAAGCTTAAGTCTAATTGGCGAGCAATTGTTTCGCACACATCAGTGAACTGCACCTGAACTCCAGAGCTCCCATGTTGCCTTGGTCGAGCCGCAGTGAAAGCCGCTGAAATGTCACGTATTACGCGCATTATCCTGTAAGTTTGCAAGTTTCGGTGACTTGTGTTCTCTTGTATCCTTATCTACATCAAAGCACCAATCAGGATCAAGCATCACACTCTCCTACATCTCAACAACGTCCTTCTCGGATGTCGGATGTCCACATAGCCCGGAAGTTTTGATTGCTCACGGTAATCACTTTTCTTATCCTGCTCTATCTTAAGCACATGGGGCGTTCACGGTGCCTGTTGAAAAGGAAGCCCCGAGTTCTAATCTCACACCTTCTTTAACTGCTCCTACCATTTTCCGACTGGACGCTACTGAAGAATGAGCGGATCAGAGTCCCTCCAACCTCCACCTTATGTGGAGGGCGACGAGGCGGAACTGGCAAGGATGGGATACAAGCAAGAGCTGAGGTAGGTGCCTATAAGTCCTTAACTCGTACTCAATCTAACGGTCGTCTCATTGAAGGCGAGAATTGGGCCTTATGCAGGTGTGTTGACTTTCCAACCACTAATGATTGTTATTAACACAACTCTTGTTTACAAGAACTTTGGGGTGAGTGAGGGACTCTCATTTCGACCTTGTGATATTAACACTCGTGTTCAATAGGTATCTTTCTCGATCATTTCAGTCATTACGGGTATTCCTTCGCTCTTCCTGTACGGCTTGGTGCGTTACTCGCATGTAATTCCACACCTAGTGGCTGATAAGATGTGTTTAGAACACCGGAGGACCTGCCGTCATGGTTTGGGGATGGATAGTCGTTGGTACGGCTCGCAGCAACTCATCTCATTCAGTTCTAATTTATCCCCCATGAAGCCTTCACCACCATGCTCGTTGGTCTTGCGATGGCCGGTATGCCCTATCCTAACGCTGATTGAACTATCAACTAATTTTAAATTTGCAGAGATTTGCAGGTTTGCCAATATTGAAATACCGTGGTGAAAACGTCTCAGATTTTCCAATTCAAGTGCCCATCCAACTTCAGGCGGTCCCTATTTCTGGGCTGCAATGTTGTCGCGGAAGAAGAACGCAGCCTTTGCATCTTGGATAACTGGTACGTGGCTATTAATAACATGGTGCTGCGGTCATACTTTGGAGTGATTCGTGGTATCTAACGCTCCGCCTTTCGCAGGTTGGTTCAACCTGTTGGGACAGGTTGCTGTAACGACAGGCATCAGGTACGTAGTTGTTCCGTTCACGAGGAAATAGTGTAGTACTGAATCTAGGTGTTCTAAGTTTCGCATGTGCCAATTTTATCTCAACAGCTTGCACACTCGGTGGAACAGGTTTCGTACCCACTCCTAATACGACCATCGGTAAGCATTTGATTTCAAGAAGAGCGATGGCCTTAATTCAACATAATTCCAGGAATTTATGCTGCCGTACTTTTTTCTCAGGGTTTGACGAACACCTTTGGAGTCCACCTTCTTCACTATCTTAACAACATATCTGTTGTATGGCATGCAGTTGGAACTACTTCTCTCATTATCGCTATACTTGCCAAGGCACCGAAACACCAGTCTGCAAAATTCGTCTTCCAACAGTTTCTGGATGGAACAGGCCCTCCCGGGATGGGCTGGGGTGATAGGGCCAGCCATGCTTATGTCGTCGTTATTGGAGTGCGTACTGAGATAGTCCCCATGAGGTAAAACTCGAATATCTGATGACTTTTCTAGATCCTCATGGCTCAGGTATGTCATTCAAGTGGTAAAAACTCAGAAACTCATGACCGCAAACTAATATACCGATAGTATACATTAACCGGTACGCTTTTATCGTATCTTCGTGCATAACCACTTGCTCACTGCTACTTCTTTCAAGGATTCGATGCTAGCGCTCACGTAAGTTACAATGTACCCGCAGCATCGTTGTTTCTCTCTCTAAGATGTTTTGGTAGATGACTGAAGAAACCCGCAATGCTGCGATGTCGGGTAGCATCGGTATTGTCATGGCCATCGGGGTTTCCGCTGTCCTTGGGTGGTTCCTGATCCTCGGACTGCTTTTCTCGATTCAAGACCTTGACACTACTCTTGCGTCGCCGACCGGCCAACCTGTCACACAAATTTTCCTCGATACTGTCGGCGAGAAGGGAGCAATCGCATTGATGGTCATCGTCATTGGCTCCATGTACTTCTGCGGGTGAGCAGGACTCATCTCACCCAAGCAAGGAACAGGACGTGGTCGCTGACAAAATTATCGTGTGCAGGACCTTTTCTATTACATCAAACTCAAGGATGATGTACGCATTTGCGCGCGATGGAGGTATCCCAGGACACAAATTCCTCGCGAAGGTCAGCCCCAAATGGAAGTCTCCTATTCGCACTGGTGAGCAGCAGCAGCAGCTTTAAAATGTGGCATTTCTGTTAAAGGGACCGACCATAGTATGGCTTGCATGTACGCTGAGCTTTATTTTGGGCCTGCCATCTCTGGGTAGTTCAGTCGCCTTTGCCGCCGCAACTTCAATCGCCACCATTGGGTTGTACATTTCGTACGGTATCCCGATCCTGCTGCGCGTCGTCTACCGCGACGCATTTGTTCGCGGTCCGTTCCACCTTGGCGCTTTCTCGTACCCTGTTGCCATTGGCGCCGTTCTCTGGATTACCTTCATCTCCATCGCCTTTATTTTGCCCCAGATCAACGTGCGTTCAGTTATCCTAAACGAATCTTCCGTAAATCATCTAGACTGAACCCATAAATGCTCTTTTAACAGCCTGTCGATTCGCAGACGCTCAACTACGCCGTAGTAGCTGTTGGTATTGTTATCTTTTACAGTGTTGGGTTCTGGCTGGTGAGCGCCAGGAAGTGGTTCACTGGTCCTGTGAAGCAAATCGAAGGTTCGTGACTTCCGTAAAATTTCTGCAAATGCGCACTGAGTTCAATATTCCTTTGTGCATAATCAGCCGAGTCTCAAGGCATAGATGTTCTGGATCCCAAAATGGCAGAGAAATATGAGAAGGAAAATGCTACCATTAATGCCTCGTCTGCATGAGCTCCCGTTAACAGCCTTGATGTTCCATCGACCTATACCTGTTTTCTAGACATACGACAGCTACATATCCCCCTTGCGCTCATTTAGTATCACTGGATACCTAATCTTTTTCGCCTCTATTCTTTTCTTCCCTAAGGCCGCAGTCAACGCTCGATTCTTGGTCCTAACAGTGCTTCAGACTCACACGTTTAGCTCTCAAGATCACTTGGATTTTTCACAAGGACTATTCTAGAAGTTGGGCATACCGTATTAAATCGAATGACCATATTCCCTTGTATCTACAAATGATCTAGTGAGGTCAAATTCATGATTGTGTCGTGGCCTCCTTTGTTTCGTCGTCTATTTCATCGTCCGTCTTCTCGTCATAAAGCCCATACATCTCGTTCGTTACATCCTCTATTTTCGCCTCCTTCATAAGGGCTCACCATGAAGCTGGACCAAGCCTAGAAATACCAACCATGGTTTTCCAAAGGACGCTCATACTCGACGCAAAGGCCACTCGAAGCTCGATCTGCGGGCCTTTGGGTAGTTTTCGGATACGCGGCAAGGGCATCCCCTCCAAACAGAAGAACCTGGGCTGTATCTACTGGAAAAAGGTTCCTTTTCGGCTGGTTCTGAATCATTGCGCTGCCAATTGTGAGACTCCATGTCTATATGGTGCTGCACGAGCTGTGATTAAAAAGGGTACAAAAAAGAAATCCGCCTGTGCAAAGGATCGGATGAAGGAGAAAAACACAAGCCGTGGCTGCTTTATGTTCGACACCAAGAGGCGCCATAGCTGGGAATAAGCACTGTAAATGTGTTTGTTTTAGTTCTAGATTTCGTAATCGAGAGGTTCCAGTCACTGACCAGTATCCCTAGCCCCGCAGGTAATACCACAATCTGGTATTGAGCCTAATTTGTGGTGAGTGTGTCGCGTTTCAGTAGCGAAAGTAGTCCAGACCCGATGGTGCTCAGAACAATGTTGCCCGGTATATACCTCTTTGATGCGTGCGTTAACATACTGAGGATAAGCCATCACTGTCAGCCCCGTTTCTACTGACCAGGGAGCTAAGTAACATCATTACACAACACCGAAGGCGGACGGGGAAATGACCAATGCCGTTGGGAACACGTCTATACCAGATCTAATTAGAGAAGCGCGTTTACTGGCTCGAAAATATACAGGTCCGTAATCTGCATGTATAACAGGTTAGTTGGTGCATTTTATTTAAAGTGAGAGGGATGAACCATAGGGAACAACCACTGACACGAGCCTTTTAGGGCAAGAGCTCCTCCTTTAGGAGTAATCGTCAAACGAGGACACAGTGCCAATGACATTCCAATGCAATAAATAAAATAAAGGTAACAATATTAGTACAGTACAACACAGTCGTTCAATTCCCTTGTTCCAGCGCCAATGTGATTGTTCTGCGTGCGATGTCGTGAATCATGCAATAAGAGTCCATCCACCTATGCAATGCAAGCCCAGCCATGCCACCACCCCCACTCCTCCTCCCAACACCAATGATACACGTCTCCTAGGTGTCAAGGGACTATACTATCCTACAACAGCAAGGTAAGTATCAGGTTGGTACAACAACATGAAAGAATAAATTATTGGTCAACACGATAAGAAATAAAATTGTGTCCATCCTATTGTCCATCCATCCGACCTGTGATCGATAATGCAAAGATCATCGACCCCCAAAGCAAAAATTATCGAACAAAGGCGAAAGAGAGAGGATAATCACAGTTGCGCAAACGTCTGAGTGCGGCTCAGTCCCCTCTTCATCCCATTCTTCCTTGGATGCACGAGTGGTTGCTTGCCAGGACTCCACGACATTCCTAC
>Ga0247741_1000618_pt1 | contig 19803 bp, 13 predicted proteins | sample UWRJL213509R2_FD_180945 | JGI IMG/M metagenome (GOLD analysis project Ga0247741, IMG submission 180945) | Plant litter microbial communities from Arlington Agricultural Research Station in Wisconsin, United States - UWRJ-L213-509R-2 | ecosystem: Environmental > Terrestrial > Plant litter >... | reverse complement strand
ATAGTAAGTCGGTCTATGTGATACCACTGCCAAGCTATACAGCCTACACATAGGGGGGATAGCTACAAAACTACTAGTCCTATCCATCCTACATGCATCTATCTCGTTATCTCACTTTTCCCTGATGTGACCGCTAGATTCTTCATGGCCATGAGGGTGTGGGGATGATCATCTCCGTTCACCTGCTTCATCTTTTCTATCACCACTACACCGAGCGCCTCCGCGTCCTTCAAACGGTTCTGGTCCCTATATGTGTTTGCAAGATTTGCCATGTTTTCGAGGGTGTGAGGATGCTCGTCTCCCAGCGCCTTCTTCATCTTCTCCATCGTCACCACCTGGAGCACCTCTGCGTCGTTCCAGCGGCCTTGCTTCCAGTATGTGACTGCTAGGTTCGACATACCCTTGAGAGTGTGAGGATGCTCGTCACCCAACAGTTGCTTCCTCTTCTCCACCACCACCAGCTCAAGCGCCTCGGCGTCCTTCAAGCGGCCCTGATCCCTGTAAGTGAGGGCAAGGTTACCCATGGTTATCAAGGTATACGGATGGTCTTCCCCCAGCACCTTCTTCCTCTTCTCCATCACTACTACCCCAAGTTCCTCTGCATCGTTCAAGCGTCCCTGGTTCTTGTACGTGTTGGCAAGATTCCCCATGCTCATGACGGTATCAGGATGGTCATCTCCCAGCAGCCGCTTCCTCTTCTCCATCACCACCACTTGAACCGCCTCCGCCTCCGTCAAGCGGCCCATATTCCTGTACGTGATGCCAAGATTTACCATGCTCATGAGGGTATCAGGATGGTCATCTCCCAGCATCAATTTTCTCTTTTCTAACACCATGAGGTAGAGCGCCTCGGCGTCACTCCAGCGGCCTTGGGACCAGTACGTGTTGGCGAGAGATTCCATGCTGGCCAGGGTGTCAGAATGGTTATCTCCCAGCACCTGTTTCCTCTTCTCCATAACCATCACCTCGAGCGCCTCCGCATCCTTCCAGCGACCTGCGTCGTAATAGATTTGTGCTATATGCATCCCGATTAATGGATTGATATCCTCCGGCTTGAGTGAGGCTGCGGAATTGGTGGTATGTTTCAACAGCTTGCGTCGATATTTGATGGCTTCGGTAGTAAGTGTCGGAGAAAGTGACAGCCCAATAATTGTGAGGACGAGTTTCTGCATGTCATTTTTGTTTCCTTCCATAGTGGTGCCGCTCCAGTGATGTACCAGTGGATGAATGGTGTATGTACAGTTCTCGTGATCGTATTCAATGAGGGAATGTGAACCAAGGCGCATTATGACTTTCTGGAACGTCCAGGAACTCCAGCCACTATCTTGTTTCCCCAGCTGGTTCAACAAACTCGTCACTGCCCCCTGCAGAGCTATATCCTCCAGCTGCAGTTGAGAAACCGCCGCTTTTTCGAATATCTCCTCTGAAATTCCTTCGTGATGCAATAAGGAGCAAACTTGGAGGAAAGACTTTGCTGGTCCGTCGAGTTCGTCATAGCTCAGTCTCCATGTCGAATAGACGGCTAATTCGTACGGATCCTGTCCTTGAGTCTCTTCATTCCGCAGCAAATTATCACGTTCGCGTCGGTATAGTTCTCGATATTGACCCAAGGACGAGTGGCAATGAATGTAAGCACCAGCTTGGGCAACAGCTAACGCAAAACAATGGAGCTCCTTCAGGGTGCGTTAGCACAAAAGTCTCTGTTAAGGAAGAAAATGAAAGTACCGACCTGGACAATTGCTTCTGCTAGCGTAATATTTTCGTCGCTTCTGTCCGCTCGAGCCTGAACCAGAAGCAAATTTTTTGCGTCTTCGAGATCCATCCCTTTAACGTCCGCATCGGCATCTTTAGCAGTGTAATGGCGAAGCTCTCGGTTTCGTGTCGTAATGAGAATATTTCCAGAAGAGCATGAAGGAAAGAACTTCTTCAGCTTCAGCTCAACATTGTCCGCATTGTCGAAGATGAGGAGCCAATTCCGGTCGGCCTGACTTGCAAGCCAACGCAGACTCGCATCCACTGATTGTTTGGCATTTCCTGGGACAATGGCCTCAAGATCCGCTTGAAGAGTCTCTTCTCTCGTGGCATCAACATAGAAGATGTCGGAGAAGCTAGAAAATCAAGTTGTCAGTAAATTATGGTTATAAATTAAATTATTTGAGTAACTGGCATACCGTTTGTCTTTGGATTCTTCAATAAATTTGAACGCAAGTTGGCTCTTCCCTGCACCGCCAAGGCCATACAACACGAAGGTACGCTGACATCCACTTTCCGAGTCGAAATATCGGCGCATCCTATTGAGGATATCCTGTCGACCTATAAACGAGGCCACAGGTGGCGGACACAGTTTGCTTTCTCTCTGCCGTTGAGCCGATTCGGATGAAGGACTGGGAGAAACTTAAAATATATCAAATTAGTATTCGGATTTATAAAAGAGATTTTCCTGCTTACTGAGTTGCTCGATTGTAAGTCTCGCTCGAGGAGCTCTAATGACATTTCCCAACATCATCAGCTTTTCCTCAACCTCCTTCTTCCTCAGATATTGCGTCGTATGTGCCTCCACGTTGCTTAGTCTCTCCCATTTTGAAAGCTCGATGCCCTGCATGCCTTGTTCAACATTTAGTCGAAAATAGGTGGCAGGCAGTTTCGCGAAGAGACGCAGCATGCTTTCATGTGTGGCTTCACAGTCAATGGCGATGGCCTTCAGCGCATCGACGATGTCTGTTGGCATAATCTGCTGGAATAATCCAGGTTTCCTGATGGCAGTGGTCTCGACCTGTCCAGTACCAATGCTCACCAAGCACCCGATGCAACGAGCGCCAAATAAAGCATTGGCTTCGTCTAGTATCACCCGGCTAGGGTTATTGCAACCTAGTCCGCCATCGATGAAAGGCTGCGCCCTCCCAATCTTGATACGTTTGAAGAAGGTCGGTGCTGCAGATGTCGCTCGAGCGGCCTCCCAAATCTTGCATGCTGAATGCGTTTCGTGAGATTCATACGTTCTGAACAGTGTTGGGATATTTGCGCTCATGTTATGGGCGTTCATGGCGCAGACGAAGCTGAGGAAGATATTTAAGACCAGAATAAATCCCAGAACAGCTGGCACACTCACGTTCGGCAGCCCGTAGACTCATTTCCTTGCAATAATGGTGACTCTGAATCACCAGTTACGTCCCTCACAATAGATTTGATCGCTGATTCGAGTTTTGTCGCCTTAAACTTTCCATCCCCTGGTCTTCCCTTCGGATTGGAGAACACACTTTTCACCATCGTAACATAGTGTTTTATTGCTGTGTCTACATCCATCCGAAGCCGCCCAAGCATTAAAGCAACTAACCTGTAATGTAAAATTAGTTGTAGCCCATTATATTTGAAGCACGAAGCGAACCCTCCAGTACCAGTACCACCGATTAGATCAAAGTAATCGCACGGCTTTGGCAGGCGAGAAAGGGGCGGTAGGCCATCTTTCGTCAGTTTCTCGTTCTCGTTAACCATCACTTTGTGCATAACTTCTTTGACGATTAGCAATCCAGAAAGCCCACGAATTCCGCCGCCATCTGTTCAGAGGTCACTGGTTGGTGAGTCCGTCGATGCAAAAATAAAACTCGAACATTTACCTAGCGCAAGCAGCTTCACAGGTTGTTCTCCATTTGAGGGAGTCATCGTTGAAGGCGACAGGTCGATGTCATGAGCTTCGATGCTCTCAAGCTTCACGGAAAGACATTTCACACCAGAAGCCAAGATTTAATAGTCCCATGAACCGGACATGTTCCTTGCGGCGCATATGTCCGCAGACGAATAGATGGAGGTCTTGGGATTCGGAGAAGGTCAACCCAGCTCTGTCATTCCGAGTAGTAGAAACTCCATTTCGTTTGAGTTCAGTGACTGAGGTTAGTTAAAGGCTCACATTTCCAACAAATAACCAGAGGAGTCACGACAGGCCTATAAGCCGTGCTTTTGAGGGAAGGTGACGACCTGTTCTGTATGAGCGAAGGCGCGTGTGGAACAGGGTAAGAAAAATAGAAACGAACAGTGATAGGAGAAGTTCAGCAATTCAGAAGGGAAGTTGGGAAGGAAGTCCAAATATACTGCCATCTGGAGCCAAGTCCATGGCCGTTCAAGTTGGAGTAATAGGGCAAACATCGAGTTGGATCTCAACAACAGCCGTTCAGGAATCAGACCAGTCTACTGCTAGAGATTAAAGACTTGGGCAGTAATGAAACCTCGGGTTGCAAAAGAAAGCAGCTGGTGAACCGGATACCATAATCAAGGTAATGTCGACCGATGCATGTCTGCACAGCTCATATTCCGTTGCCCTGACATATCATGGGGTCCATGTGAAAGATTTCTCACAGATGACAGGTGGAAACGATTTGACATCCAAGAAGCCTGTGGGCGGATGTTGTGCGTAGAGACAGAGTAGTGATGGAGGTATTCAAATTTGCCAAAGTCACAGGAGAAAAATAAATGCGCTTCGAGATCAAAGAGACTCTGAAGAGTCGAAGCCACGAGTTCTAGGGGTTGCCAAAAGAGCAATGTGTATACAATCATGAGAACACGCGAAGACCAGAGCCAAAAGATGGAACTCAGATCTTAGAGGAGGTTCATAGAAGCCATCAGCCATACTTCAGAGGGGGAGTTAATAGTCAAAAGCAAGATACTTAGGCGCTAGTGACTAGTGACACGGCATCCAAGTCGACGTGGGAAAGCGTTATCATCGCAATCCCGGTTTGGTTTTCTTGTGTTTCGTTCAATACCGCAGATATCATCGTCCAACAGGCAACGAATCATCTCACTTCATCGTGACCTGACCCGCGTCTACACGCTAGCAGCGAACACCGCTCGTCTGGGGAAATCGGGATTCGACGTATTGTTGTATGGTACTCAGGTCAGTATTCATCCTGTCTAGGCTCGTTCCATTCGTCCTTTGATGCTCATGTTTTTATTTCGGCGTCGCTAAAGATATTTACATTTTCAAAATCATCTACTGAGCACTCAGTAACTGCATTCGCAACACTCTCAGTATATGCTACCATGGACCAGGTGACAGATGTGTAGGTTTGGAATTGCATTTGGTACTCATCAACATCCGTCGTCCGAGGGTTTTTCAAGCTTTGTATAGACGCTATAAACCCTAACTTAATTGTATAGGATCATCGGTGAGTTATATTCCCTTTTTTACAAAATATTTGACTCATACATTACCAGTCATCGCTACCATCCTCTCTTACAGCCACCGTTTTTTAGAACACCTCTGGTGCAGCTTTGACCCCTGCTCGTCCACTGGTCTTCAGGTTGACCCATGGTCCTCTGCCACTATGTTCACCATGTTGCGTACGACTTCACGGCACACCTACCCTACAATGAATGTGGTCTCGTCTTTTGGAGGCGACTTCAAGTTCGCACATCCGAGACGCGAGTCATAGAAGACTCAAACCATCGTTGAATTTTGCCATAGATACATACATTACCATCACCGCTGATAGTGCTCATCGCGTCAGTGGCATCGCCGTGCTATTGCTCAGGAGTCGACGATATTGATGTCGTCAAGCTATCGGGTGATTTTATCACTCTTACCGCTGGCGGCGTCGGTTGAGCAGGTGACTCCTATGCTGGTGAAGAATAGAGAATCTGGCTGTAACTGGTCATGTGCGAACTGTTCAAGTCATCGAGCTATCATGATTGGGCTCTCGTTGGCAGATACAACCCTACCGAGCCCCTTGAGGATCATCAGCTCTTCCTCCGTGATTCCAGCGGTATATAATCACCTTCCGATGGCTCACTTTCGCTTCATCAAGACTCGATCCGTGTCGATACGCTCGTAAGAAAGTCTCGCTGAAAAGGAGACCGTGATTTGGGCAACGGATATTTGTGGTATGAATATATGATATATGACACCCAGGTTAGTTTGCTAGATCCTTCTCGACTCGTCAATCAACACTCACGGTATATTACTAGGTGCGCGAGCCCACTCAGCCATACAGAGTGAGGCATCAAGCTTGAAGTTTGAAGATCGGAGACTCGACGTATGTCTCGGTGAACACTCAGCCATTCACTGTATCATTCTTCCAGAAAATTTGCTCTATGTAGAGACGAATCCGAGTGGAGATGAATTCTTTTGGTTTGATAGAACCATCGTGATTCATGCAATGTACCTATTCATGTCTACAAAGCTTCTGGGCAGCTGACACATATCTGTTCGCGAGACGCTACGGGCTTGTTGATCGAGCTTCGCACAGACAAAGTTTATAAGCTCACCATAGTATCGAAAGGCTGAAAAACCTGTGATCTGGGCTGAGAATTGGAAATATCTCTGACCACACCAATCAAGATGAGCGCTAATCACAGGCTGTCACTGCGCTGAGCACAGCCACATATCATGCCGACAACTTGAAGGAGACAACTTAACCTACGATAGCTTCTGTAGGTTGTTAAATGAATGAAACCTGACCCGGTACACCTATATATACCCAAATTATAGGAACAGAAATATATTTGGAACATATATTCCTTTAGATGCGAATATTTTATGGCCCGACCTTCTTAGGGATCCGGCACGATGCCGCGTGAGCTGTCATTTCCGGACCGCAGACTCTTTCTCTGTTCCACAACATCTTGGCGAGCTCTTGTACGATGGCACCTATAAAACCCCCAGATCCTCGAGACTCGTTGTCAAGTGTCTTACCATCCGAACACACTGGTACAAAATTCCTACTCAAGTATACTTGCCCAATCATGCATCATGGCTCATTCCATCCGTCTATCGACTTCCGAACTCCTTGCTTCCTAACGTCAACTCTTCAGTACCTTCTTCCACCTCTTCGGACATTCCCTTAATGGTGGCAGGAGGCTGGATCCCAGAAAACTCTGGTTGGTTGAAGCCCTCGTGGCTCGATGTATCTCCATCCACTTCGCATATCATGACAACTGCATCTTGTGACTGGCCGATCTTTTGCATTTGCCCACACTTTCAATCCACAACCTCGGTGTATGCACACCACCTGAGCTTGTGCGATCGGCTCATTGACGGTTGCCGTTAGTACGAGCTAAGGTCAGGTATTGTCACTCTCTGAGGTGTGTTACTCTACTATCAACTTACCTGTGCCTGACTACTTCATCACAGACTCTGCCGTACACCAAGGACAGCCGGAACATATTTATGCAACCAACTAAATTCATGACTTCGCACACCGTTACGGATTTGCGAAGCCGACATTTGATTTCCAGTCCCATGATATCAGCAAGGTCTCAAAGGACACGATCGCCTTCGAGAATCAGCATCTGAAGTCAGTGATATAAACGATGCAGGACGAGTATCGCCATGGGCAGTGCTGCTCAACTGTTCTTCAATTGCACAGGTGTCATACAAATACAAAGCGAGGAGCACAACCTGTAAGCCTCAGTTCGCCTTTGCTCGCGATATATAGCTGACCTCGATTTCATTTATATGCAGACAATAAAGATGCTTTATATTGCTCGCCCCAGGTCCATATGTGACGAGCTACTTCCAGCTTCATGCGTCATCACTATTGCTTCGTCTTCTCCACAACTGCCTCAAGTGCATCCGCGTCGTTCATACGGCCCAGGTCCCTATACGTGGCTGCAAGGTTCAACATACTCTTGAGGGTGTCGGGATGCCCGGCTCTCAACACCTGCCTCCTCTTCTCCATCACCGCCTCCTGGAGCGCCACCGCATCGTCTAGGCGGCTCTGGGCCCTGTAGGTTTCGGCAAGATTTTCTATGTTCTTTAGAGTGAAACGATGGTCGTCTCCCAGTACCCGCTTCATCTTTTCCATCGTCACTACCTGAAGCGCTTCTGCGTCGCTCCAGCGGCCCAGTTTCCAGTATGTGACCGCCAGTTGTGACATGACCCTCAGAGTCAGAGGATGCTCATCACCCAGCAATTTCTTCCTCTTCTCCAATACCACCGTCTCCAGCGCTTCCGCATCATTCAAGCGTCCCTGCTCCCTGTACGTATTAGCAAGGTTACCCATGGTTATCAAGGTATCTGGATGGTCTTCTCCCAGCACTTGCTTACTCTTCTCCATCGCCACAAACCCAAGTGCCTCTGCATCGTTTAAACGGCCCTGGTTTGTGTAATTGGTCGCAATATTCCCCATAGTGCCGATGGTTTCTGGATGGTCTTCTCCCAGCAGACGCTTCCTCTTCTCCATTAACACCAACTCAAGCGTCTCCGCATCCGCCAAGCGGCCCTGAGTATAGTACGCGGCGGCAAGAGCACCCATGCTCTTGAGGGTATCAGGATGGTCATTTCCCAACACCATCACTTTCTTTTCCACCACCACAAGGCAGAGTGCCTCCGCGTCACTCCAACGGCCCTGATCCAAGTACGTATAGGCAAGATGTTCCATAATTTTGAGGGTGTCGGGGTGGTCATCTCCCAAGATCAACTTTCTCTTTTCCAACACCACGAGGCAGAGTGCCTCCGCATCACTCCAGCGGCCTTGGGACCAGTATGTCCCTGCAAGGCTTTCTATACTATCGAGGGTGTCAGGATGGTCATCGCCCAGCACCTGCTTCCTCTTCTCCACAACCATCGCCTCGAGCGCCTCTGTTTCCTTGAAGCGACCTGCTTCATCATAGATTTTTGCTATATGCATCCCGACTAATGGATCGATATCATCCTGTCTGAGTGAGGTTATAGAGCTCGTAGTATGTTTCAACAGCTTGCGTCGATATTTGATGTCCTCGTCCGTGTCCGTCAAAGAAAATGATAGCATGATGATAGTAAGAATGAGTTTGTGAAGGCCATATCGGTTTCCTTCTATAGTGGTGCCGCTCCAGTGGTGTACCAGCGGATGAATGCTGTAGGTGCGATTTTGGTGATCATATTCAATGAGGGAGTATGAACCAAGACGCATTATGACCTTCTGGAACGTCCAGGAGCTCCAGCTTGAACCTTGTTTCCCCAGCTGGTTTAACAGCCTCGTCACCTCATCCTGCAATTCCGAATCCTCCAGCTTCAGTTGAGACACTGCCGCTTTTTCGAACATTTCCTCCGAAATACCCTCGTGATGCAATAAGGAGCAAACGTGGAGGAGCAGTCTTGCTGGTGAATCGAGTTTGTCGTAGCTTAGTCTCCATGTCGAATAGACAGCTAATTCGTACGGATCCTGTCCTTGAGTCTCCTCGTTCTGCAATAAATTGTCGCGTTCGCGTTGGTAGAGTTCTCGATACTCGCGTAAAGACGAGTGGCAGTGAATAAAAGCACCAGCTTGTGCGACAGCCAACGCAAAGCAGTGAAGTTCCTATACCGTGTATCAGCGTTGAAGTCTCTACCAAAGAAAGAAAAAGAAAAAGGTATTACCTGCACAATTGTCTCAGCTAGTGTGTTATTTTCGACGTTGCTTTCCGCCCGAGCCTGAACTAGAAGCAAGGACTTTGCATCTTCGAGATCCATCCCTTTAACATCCGCATCCGCATCTTTAGCAGTATAATGGCGAAGCTCTCGATTGCGTGTCGTAACAAGAATATTTCCAGACGAGCATGAAGGAAAGAACTTCTTCAGCTTCAGGTCAACATTGTCTGCATTGTCGAAGAAGAGGAGCCAGTTTCTGTCTGTCTGGTCTGCAAGCCAACGTAGGCTTGCGTCTCCTGATCTCCCAATATTTTCGGGAGCGATGGCCTCAATGTCTGCCGAAAGCGTTTGCTCATTGGTAGCGTCGACGTAAAAAATATCGGAAAAGCTCAAAATGTCAAACTTTTAGTATATCGCCAGCTGTTGTAGAACTGATCGAAATTTACCGTTTGGATTTGGATTCTTCAATGAATTTAAATGCCAATTGACTTTTCCCTGAACCACCAAGGCCGTACAGCACGAAGATGCGTTGAGACTTGGGATCCGAGTCAAAATACTTGCGCATCTTGCTGAGGATGTCGTTTCGTCCTATGAACGAAGTCACCGGTGGTGGACATAACTTTCGTTCAGTCTGCATTTGGGCCGATTCATTTAGAGGACCTGGTGAAGCTGGTTAAACGACATTTTGATTAAATATATTAGATTTATGGTAGAGACATAATTAGTACTTACTAAGTTGCTCGATTGTCAGCTGCGCTCTCGGGACTCTGATTACGTCCACTAGCAATCCTAGCTTCTCTTCAAACTCCTTCCTTCTCATATACTGCGCCGTATGAGCCTCCACATTTCCCAGTCTCTCCCATTCGGAAAGTTTCATCCCCTGCATCCCCTGCTCCACATTGAGTCGAAAGTAAGTGGTTGGCAATTTCGCGAAAAGGCCTAGCATGGCTTCATGTGTAGCTTCACAATCAATGGTAATCGCCCTCAACGTATCGAAGATGTCTGTTGGGACGATGTGACGGAAACCCCCAGGTTTCTTCACGCTGATCGTCTCGGTATGTCCGGTACCAACGCTCACCAGGCATCCGATGTGGCGGGTGCCAAATAATGCCCTGGCTTCATCGAGCACTACACGACTGGGGTTATTACGACCGAGTCCGCCGTCGATATAAGGCTGCGCCCGCCCAATTTCAATGTGTTTGAAAAAGGTCGGCGTTGCAGATGTCGCTCGAGCCGCCTCCCAAATTTTACAATTCGAGTGTGGTTCACAGGACTCATAGGTCCTGAAAAGCACTGGAATATTGGCGTCCATATTATGGGCATTCATGGCGCAAACAAAGCTAAAGAATGCTAGAATTCAAAACAAAATGGTTTAGATATAACTGTTAAACTCACGTTCGGCAGCATGTCGCGTCATCGTGCTCTAATAAAGGAGATTCTGAATCACCAGTTGCGTCCCTTACTATTGCCTTTATTGCTTCTTCGAGTCTTGTCGCTTTAAACTTTCCTTCTCCTTGCCATCGCTTCGGATGAGAGAAGACGTGTTTTACCAAGACATCATAGTGTTTTATGGCGGTGTCTACGTCCATCCGAAGACGCCCAAGCATTAGGGCGACTATACTGTAATGTCTAAATCAGCTGCGGCGAGTGAGGATCAAGCCATGTAGCGCACCCTCCAGTACTGGTACCGCCTATCAAATCAAAGCAATCGCATGGCTTGGGCAGGAAAGTAAGAGGTGGTTTTCCATCCTGCTTCAGTTTCGCGTTCTTATCGACCATGACCTTGTGCATAATTTGTTTGACTATGAGCAGCCCTGAAAGCCCACGAATGCCGCCGCCATCTGTCCAAGAATTTACGAGTTAGTGAGAATGTCCGCTAGAGCATCAAAGCTATATAAAAAACTCACCCAGTGCAAGCAGCTTGACGGGTTTTTTTCCGCTGGAGGAATCCATCTTTAAAAGTGTTGGACTCGATGTCATGAGCACTGAACGCTGAGCTTCAGGTTTGCCTGTGAGAGCAAGTTTCGTGCAGGAACTCAACTTTCATTAGCACCCGGACAAGACGTAATCCTCACGGTCGATTTATATTCAAACAGTAAAATAGATTAGGCAATGAATTCGGGAGAAGGTCCACCTATGTTTGGTCGTCTCGGATGGCAGAGCAGACACACGGAGGTAGCTGCTAGATAGAGTTTGAAATCAGTAACAACTATCGTGACTACTCTGACGACCCACTGATAGTTTATCACCCATGGTTCTGATGCGAAAATGCAGAGAGGCGCGAGGGACATAATATAGATCGTGGGACTAATAGGTGATAGAAGGCGACCCAAAAATCAGAATGGAAGTCGGGGAGAAGTCGGAACCTACCGCTACTTAGTAGCGGTAAGTTCGGACAGTAGCTAAACATCGACTTGGATACGGGTGCAAAATCCAGGTAGAAGCGACTAGATGTATATAGCGGGTTTTCAACTATGCCCTCTTCATTACCCAATCATATCGCGACATCCATTCCAGGGCTTTCATAGATATAAAGATCGAGATTCGCCATGGAAGATGACGGGTGGGATCTTGCGCGCTGATATTTTGATGAAGATTGAGAAGGCATGCAGTAATAGCGGAATATAGGTTTCCGGTTTCCGAATTTGTGAGAGAGTAGAATATGTTGGAGGGTGTCAAGCTCGAAGCATTGAGGCCGTAAGGTCCAGAAACGACTGAAGAGAGATCTATGTCCAAGTATGAGAATACTCGCAGGCAATGAAGGGTAAATATTTACACCTCATGTTTCTCGAGAAAGCGGTCGATTAGATGAAAGGTCGCTAGATATAAGGAGTGAATACGCGAAGGTGTGTAGAGCAAGATTGACTGCCTGAGAGAAAGGCATTTCTGCAAATGATATTGAACGTTAGTGCTGTACTGTTTGGTCAGACTGAGCAAGGTACCTGGAGTATCCAGAACCCTTCCTCTCTAACGTCCTTCACTGCGAGATGGGATATCTGGCCAAAAATGGCATGGTCCGAGTGTACCTCTGGGTCGGCAGGCAAATCAAGCTCGGTCAGTGGCTAAAGAAGACATAAAGGAACGAGTCAACGTACTGGTTCCGTGGAAGAGGAATGAGGTGGTTGGGCATTGCGAATTTCAGCTCCAAGGGGGAGACCCGCCACTATAGTTGGAAATCCACACGAATATTGGCCGCCATTATAGGTCAAAAAGAGAGACATGACGTGGACCGAACATCAATGGCGAGAAACCAAATCTGCACCTGGGCGTCAATCATGCTTGAGTGTGTCAATTAGTCGTGCTAAGCAACCGTACATAGCTTGCCAGCTCAATAGCTCCAACCCTCATCACGAGGGGCTCATAGGAAGCATCCGACAGTATCACTCCAATGAGCCTACCCATCAGATACCAGAAGATAGAAGCTAGCGTACGAGGTGACTCCATACAACGAGCTGATGCAGCGAGAAAGGGTATTCGTCCTCGAAGGTGATAGTCGGATTCAACGATTCCAGTTGTATTCGCAGAGCTTGAGGGTACGGACTGGAGGCATCACATGTCCAAGTGGCCTTCGCTTTGACAAGCTGAGGGTAATGGTCTCGGCTTTCGCTGAGGTTACGGCCTGGAGTTCAGTTTTGAAGCTGATCCTGACTAGCACTGCAACGTAAATCAGTGAATATACGCAAAGGGAAGAAAAAGTAGTTACACCTTCTCTCGTTACAACAAGTCTTGAAGTCTTTCATACGCGTCGTTCATGACAAGGTAGACGTGCGTAGCTTCTTGAAGGAGCTCACAGAAAACAGATATGATTTGAATAAAGACTGTATAATAAAGCATAATGAATATTGAGCTTGAAGGTTGAGAAAGGTCAAAATCGTACCTTGGAAAGACCTGATATACCACCTGACCATGATCTTCTTCGTCCCCGCATCATCGCCACCCGTTCCTTACACCCCTAATGCGCTGACAGACGACATAGTCAAATCGAATAAAATGCCGACCGCCAACAGCTAATCCATGGACCACCAGCGAACACTGGAGGCTTCGAATGGGCCAAGATGGTCACTGCACCCGCCAGACGGTCCGCAGACCACGAGTTGGATGGGTACCATCAGGTGTGTTTGCTGCTCGTCGTTGGAGTTGCCCCGTCGCAGTGCGTGTGTTCTCCGATGGGTTGCTTGCCTGGTTTCCTCTCTGACTTCGCAGCGCGCCTAATCACGACATTCATCTTGTCTCTGATAAGAACGAAAATAAAGAGGGATGTCAACTGGCATTGCTGACGTATGTGGCACAGGAGGTGAGATTCAGACACGTCCAATAAGGAAGAGTTGAAGGTAGACGATTTGAAGAACGACGTGGTATAAGGGAAGCTAGTAACGTACATGACGCGAAACTGTAAGGAAAGGTGGTACACGAGATCAAGGGAGAAGAAGGATGCCGAGAGGACAACTTGTCAACAACGTCGACTTACCAGTGTCAAATTGGGAATGGCCCCAACGGTCAAGGTCCGGTATCCCGATTGTCTGTGATCCGGAAGACTTTGATCAAAACGCATTCACCGCCTCTCGTTCCTGGTTCTCCTTCTTCAGACTTGCCCAAGACGGATCTATTTCGCGTAGCTGCTTTCGACATCTCACCGTAGGCACATTTCATCGACACCACCCCATTTTCACCAATACAATAACTGTTGTTTCATGCCCTTCTCGTCATCTGAGTCATATGAGCCCTCAAGCACTACATTGACGTTCTAGTGGTGTCCTGGGTTCATTCGATGGCCAACCCAGGATGCGTAGGCTTGAAGTTGGCTAGTCACTTCAAGTTTGAAATTCTTTATTTAGGCACTCTGAGCACTCAATCCAACTAGTTCAGCTACTTCTCTCACCAACAAAGAACGCAGAGCAAGACATGTAAGGTTCGGTCTGCATTCATTCGTGATATTTAACTAATCTCGACGCCGTTTACAGTCAGACGACCACCATGTTTCTTTTCGTTCGCCCCAGACCCGCTCGCTTGCGTTTCATGTCAAGCCTTGCCAGCTTAAGTACCCTCCACGCTGGTTGATCCACTAAGGGTGCGCTCTTCAACCCCGAGAAATTGTTCAGATCAACTAATCCCCCATCGCTGCCCATAAACTCCACCCCTAGGCTGCCTAACCTCCCGTCCTTGAGCTTCTCGTCGAATCAGCTGAAAAATCCGTCCAGATAGTCGCATAGATTTGGCGTCGAGTGTGCGTCCGCTGTGGAGGATACCCCCGCGAGGAACAATCTTGATCAACGGCAGTAGCTGTGCGGATTCCCAGACACGAGTGAAGCCGACCTCATGTACGAGTTTCTGACGAGCCACTCGTGCTCTGGGAATGAGGTGTGTACAACGATGGCGAGGGATTTGTATCCCTCGTCGTAGAGTTTCTTGAGGTCGTTCTCAACAGCTTTGAGGTATTGAAGAGAATTTATGAATATGACTGGATTGACCTTATATGATAGACATACCAGGTTTCTTCATGACATGAACAGCTTCGCCTGAGAGACCTTGAGCATCCCATTCCAGCCCTTGCCTCAATAACCTCTCGTGACCTTCCCGTTCTCGTAGAACCAGACTGCCTGATCTTCAGCCTGCGGATCCGAGGTATAGCACACGAAGGTGACTCGCTCATCAGCTCAAGGGCTGCTGAGTGAAGAGGTGATCGTCTGGTATTCGGGTTGAAGATCTTGGGATGCGACTGGTTGCCGATGGGCAGAAGATCTTTAAATCCTTTCGTGATGCGAAGTACGCGTTTGTGGTCCTTCCTCTCAAGGAAAACATTCATTCGAGTATGGTAGTTAGACAGCGCTGGAACTATTCTATCCTCATCGTCACTAGTCCACAAGCGTCAGTATCATAGTATACGAATGCAACGAAGTTATAGCTTACAAAGCGTTGGCAAGAACTTTAGTCTTCGTCGGCAGATAATGTCGAATCAACGGGGATCGCTAGACTGGACATCCTATAGAGCAGGGTGTAGGTAGATGTCGTGCCTTCGCCTGTAGTTAAGCATCGCTGGTAGTCTGGGTGTGTGGAAGGTTCGTACGCTGAGAGTAGCGGAGGTCGTAGAAGGCGAATGGCGTTTGGAATCCGTACACGGGTTCGGTCATGTTTAAGAGGAACTTCAGGTGGTGACGGACATAGATGACGAGCTCGTCCGGGCGAGAAAAGGCCTTCCCCCTTGAAGGCGTCATTCGGACTTGATGTTTCCCAGCGCCTTGCAGCACCACCGACGTCCGACCAGACTCGACTAACCAAGCCCCCCCGGAGGTGCTCGTGGAGCTTGAGGGATGTGAAATCACCATATCGGCTGTTGAGTACTAGTCGACAATTCCGGTATTCTGACATGGGTACAGTAGTAAGATTGTACTATGTTAGGGGGTCTTGGTCGGTTGAGGGTTGTGGTGCGCAAATAGAGGTGGTCGTCCCTTCGTCCGCAACATATCACCTTGGTCTCGATGACTTCGTCCAAAATGGTTTTATGATTCTAGCCTCTCTCAGGCTTGGACGCAGATGACGGGCCGAGGTTTGGCTTTGTCGTTTCCCTCGCCTTCGTACTGGGGGAGGTGTTTCGGTAACGAATCACATAGTCGTGTCGTCTTCGCCTACATAGCTTAGAATTCCTAGATCCCACCAAGGCATGACCGAGATTTAGCTAGAAGACAAGCTCTACTCGCTCTGAAAATATGAAATTAGTGCACGTATTCTAAGAAGCCGGAAACAGTACCTTCTCCCGTAACAGCGACCTGTCGGAGTTTCATATATGCATTGTTTCTAGCGTCCTGGTAGGTGTAGTGGTTTTGCGAAGAAGCTAACGGAGAGAACAGGTGCGATCTGGACTGAGTGAGAATTCAGACCGTCATAAAGCATGAGTATTGAGCTTGAAATCACACCTTGGAGCGACCTGATATACGACCTGATAGTGTTTTCATCGTCGCCACCTCTTCCTTTCCTGAGATACCGATAGACAATATCATCTACCAAGTAAATGCGCATTGCGGGCTGCGAGGACCGACCCCACACCTGCACGGCAGCGAACATTCGACGGCCTCGGACGGGCCAATGTGGTGACTACATCCCTCATAGTCCATCGACCATGAGTTGGGTGTGCAGTGTAATGGCCAGTTGAGTGGTTCGAGTGCGGATACATCAGGGATACATCGTTAGACTGAGATCGGGAGTTAGTTTGGATAATGCGGAAAAAGGTAAGCTCAACTTACAAGCCTTAATTCATCGAAAGAGAATAGCGCAGCATATTATACAGTAAAAACCATGTTCAAGGCATGTCCTATTCAGAAAACGGAGGATCCAAGGTGATGGCAGGAGTAAAGAAAGAGCCATTGGCCGGTCCGGAGCTAACGGACATGTGGTTTTGTTTGCATCGTTCACTGAAGTCATCAACAAGTAATCCTCCGTGTCACGTCCTTGCATGATCGTTCTTACCTCTGCTACGTATTGCGACACCCACCCAGGACCGTCTAGATCATGGCCCTTGCCTTGGATTAGAAAAGGGTGAATGTCCGTTTGACATTCAGTGTTGCGAGGCAATTTTACTTTGTGAGCATGCTCCCCAAACCACATTTCAACGACTTACGCAGGTCACAGAATTTAGCAAGCGGACGTCCAAAATCTGCAGGCATGGCTACTGCAAACGTGCTATCACCGTTCCTTCGCCACATTTTTTGGCTCATGCTGCGTGGGGTTCCTTCCAATAGCTGAGCACTGGCGTCGACTGAACAACGCGTCGGGGTCGGCTCTTTGATCTGAGCTGCCTACAAGCTATTTTGGGCTCTGGGCTCGAGTCTCTCATCTTCATTGCAAGTCAATTAATAACTACGTTGCTCACATACAGAACTTAAAGTAAGCATCTAAGACTTGGTACTCCTCTGCTTGTAATACATAGCTGATCTTATCTATAGAAGACAATATTCATGAATCCTTTTTCATCTCAATGTCCGCCTCAGCGCCTCTGCGTCATACAAGCGGCCTTGTTTCCTATATGTCATGGCCAGGTTCTCCATGCTCACAATCGTGTCTGGATGGTCAATTCCCAGCGCTTGTTTCCGCTTATCCAACACCACCACTTCAAGTGCTTCCGCGTTATCCAAGCGGCCTTGCATGTAGTATGCAGTAGCGAGATTCGCCATGGCCATGAGGGTGTCTGGATGGTCAACTCCCAGCAGCCTCTTCTTTTTCTCCATCACCATCGCCTCAAGCGCCTCCTCATCGTCCAAGCGGCCTTGTTCCCCGTATGATATGGCCAGACTCTCCATGGCCGTGAGAGCGTCTGGATGGTCATCTCCCAGCACCCGCTTCCTATTCTCTAACACCGCCACTTCGAGTGCCACCGCGTCGTCCAAGCGGCCCTGGTTGAAGTACACAACTGCAAGATTCGCCATACTCGTGATAGTGTCAGGATGATCATCTCCCAGCACCTGCTTCCTCTTCTCCATTACCACCACCTGTAGCGCCTCCGCATCCTTCCACCGGCCCTGGCATCTGTATATGGATGCAAGGTGTCCCATGCTCGTAAAGGTGTTAGGATGATCATCTCCGAGCACCTGCTTCATCTTCTCCATTACCGCAACCTGTAGCGCCTCCGCATCCTTCCACCGGCCCTGGGTTCCATATGTGGCTGCAAGATTCCCCATGCTCATGAGGGTGCTAGGATGACCATCTCCCAGCACCCGCTTTGTCATCTCCATTACTGCTACCTCTAGTACCTCTGCAGCCTTCCAGCGGCCCTGGCATCTATATGTAGATGCAAGATTCCCCATGCTTGTGATGGTGTCGGGATGATCATCTCCCAGCACCTGCCTCCTCTTCTCCATTACCGCCACCTCTAAGCCCTCCGCATCCTTCCAGCGGCCCTGGCTTCCATATGTGGCTGCAAGATTTGCTATGCTTGTGAGGGTGTCAGGATGATCATTTCCCAGCACCTGCTTCCTCTTCTCCATTACCACCACCTCAAGCGCCTCTGCATCCTTCCAGCGGCCCTGGCAGCTATATGTGTCTGCAAGATTCCCCATGCTCGTGAGGGTGTTAGGATGATCATCTCCCAGCACTCGCCTCATCTTCTCCATTACCACCACCTCTAGCGCCTCAGCCTCCTTCCAGCGACCTTGTTCGAAATAGATGAGTCCTATATGCCTTGCGATTGATAAGTTGATCCCTTCCATCTTGAGTGAAGCTGTAGAGTTGATGATATGGTTCAAAAGTGTACGTCGATATGTGTAATCTTTTTCAGTGAATGTCCAGGAAACTGATAGCCCAACAATAGTGAGGATGAGGTTCTGCATGTGCCAGTTCCCTTCCATAGTGGTGCCGCTCCAGTGGTGTACCAATGGATGAATGCTGTAAGTGTGATTTTGGGTATCGTATTCAATGAGAGAGTGTGACCTAAGGCCTTTTACAACCTTCTGGAACATCCAGGAACTCCAGCCCGAATCCTGTTTTCCCAGCTGCTTCAACAACTTTGTCGACTCCTCCTGAAGTTCCAAATCTTCTAGGTCCAGTTGGGACAATGCCGCCTTCTTAAATAGTTCCTCCGAAATACCTTCATGATGCAGCAATGAGCAAATTTGCAGGAGAGATCTTGCTGGTGCATCAAGTTTATCGTAGCTCAGTCTCCATGTTGAATATATTGTCAATTCGTATGGATCTTGTCCTTGAGTTTCTTCATTCTGCAGCAAATTGTCGCGTTCATATTGAAAGAGTTCTCGATACCCGCTCAATGTCGAGTGGCAATGAATGTAAGCCCCGGCTTGGGAGACAGCTAATGCGATGTGATGGAGTTCCTGTATCTTGTGTTAGTTCAAACCCTTAAGTAATGGGGCAAAGACCAAAGAGTACCTGTACAATTTCTTCTGCTAGTACTTTATTTTCGTCGCTCTCTTCTGCCCGAGCCTGATGCAATAGCAAAGTTGTTGCATCCTCATGATCCATCCCTGTAACATTTGCATCTGCATCTCTACCAGTGTAATGGCGAAGCTCTCGGTTACGTGTTGTCACCAGGATATTCCCAAACTCAGATGGAGGGAAAAACTTCTTCAGCTTTAAGTTAATATCATCGGCATTATCAAAGTAAATCAGCCAATTTCTGTTAGGCTGTTTTGCAAGCCATCGCAGGCCCGCATCCACAGACCGCTCAGCATTTCCAGGGATGATAGCCTCGAGATCTGTTTTAATTGTCTGCTCGTTTGTGGCGTCGACATAGAATATGTCTGAGAAGCTGAAAAATAGATTTGTTAGCATTTCACCGGTTGTGATGTCATTAACCACACAATACCGTTTGGCTTTCTGGGATTCATCGATGAACTTGAAAGCAAGTTGACTCTTTCCGGTACCCCCAAGCCCGTATAACACGAAGATGCGTTGAGATTTGCTATCTGCGTCAAAATAGGTTTGCATCTTATCGAGGATGTCCCTTCTTCCTGTAAAGGAAGCTACTGGAAGCGGGCATAGCTTGC
>Ga0247741_1000617_pt1 | contig 19850 bp, 22 predicted proteins | sample UWRJL213509R2_FD_180945 | JGI IMG/M metagenome (GOLD analysis project Ga0247741, IMG submission 180945) | Plant litter microbial communities from Arlington Agricultural Research Station in Wisconsin, United States - UWRJ-L213-509R-2 | ecosystem: Environmental > Terrestrial > Plant litter >... | reverse complement strand
GTTTTTGAATATGAATGCATCCTATCTGAAGAAATACCGCATGATCGGTCCGAAAATGAGTAAAACACCATTCCTATGTAGTTCGATCGAACAGTTTGAATAGATCTTCAACTGTCTCGACCAGACAATGCTGTCTCCTGTCTGACAGAGATGAACTTGACGGCAGTTACCGAGACGACTTGGTCAGTAAGGTTCTTCCCCATCAGCAGAAACATCACGAAGGACAAGATGTCCCATGTTTTCTAAGGCAGTTCTTCCTCCACCACCGTCAACCCTGAGGAAAGGCAGGCTTCCTGGCGGGAACTTTCTACCATCCTAGGCACTGTTTAAATCTTCAGTTTCTCCTTGCAGTGCTAAGTCAAGGTGGGTCACTCCGAGCGTCAAAAGCGGCCAGCTGTATAGGCGCATAAAAAGCCTTATCTGGACGTCGTCTGCGATGCTTGGTCTTTGTCAATGTCTGCAAGATGAAATTGGATAAACTTAATTTCTAGCCTCAATCCCTTTGCGCGACCTCCTACTACTCAATGTTTGGACTTGAAAAACGGGAAATAACTTCGATATGAAAGCCAAGGGCATTGGCACTATTTATATGTGCGAGTACACAAGGTTTCGAGGAAGGCAAAGAGGTTATATCTGTGAGATCTATCGCATGAAATGAACGTCAGAAAGTGCCAGAAATTACCCAAGAGGAACATACCAAGGTTGCCTGGCCTTCGCGGGTTGGAAGTGTGCGGAAAATACAGGTCATAGGTTCAATGTGATTCTGCGGCTCATCCCAGGGTGCAGACACAGCCTAGACTGTCAAGGTATAATCCAATGAGCGTACCTGGAAAGCCAATCAATGGTCACTTGCGTCATACTTGGTAAATTTTGTGACAATGCGAGGCATTGTGAGGTGTGAGCTCACCGTGTGTGTGTGCCCAGAATGTGTGCGTCTTGATTCGTAGATAACGATAATCTGTATTCAATGGTATTTTTAATGAGCAGAGGAGCAGTGGGTTAGGACTTAAGATGCACCATACAATTGGAGGTGGTTTGAGTTCCATGGGTCTAGACGACTGTCGGTATGAGAATGCCGCCGGGAAGCACAGACTTCTGCGGCGCTTTGGTATGATGCTCGATCTCTACTAGAATAGGACCCGCAGTTGTGATGCGCACAATTGCTTGCGTAGGTCGACCGGACCGAATCCTAGGTAGAAGTCAGATATGTTTTGCGAAGAAATAGTCCGTTCCGCATCACCCGCTGTATCACTTACGAATGACGGAAGACCATTGAGTTCACAACACTCTTTTGGTAAGGGCACCGCGTGTCACGGCTTTGAATTACGAGAAGAGCACTGACAGTAGCTACGATAAGAGAAACTTAGAAGTGGTCCCATTCATAAGGACGCATTTGGACCTACCTCGAGTATGGTCTGTTGGGGTAAAGTCGGAGACCATCCGTAAGGATTCTTGCGAGCTTGACATTCGCAAGGTTGCCTTGCTTTTCGGGTTTGATCGTCGACAAACAACGTGGGCGGGACGGGGTAGCGCAGTTGCGGTAGGCTGACACTTGCCTACGGCACGGCTAAAAAGGTGGAGGTGCGACCTTTGTCTCCATATACATGATACGAGCAGATCGACAGTTTGCATTGAATAGACGCAGAATAGTATGGATTGGGTGAGGCACAGGCAAGTTCAATGTCAAGATATGGACCAAGTATCCCAAGAAAGTAGTTAGAAACAATGTCACTTTCAAAAATGAGGTTCCATTTTGCGTGATAGAGTTTAGTAGTCCTGCAGTTAGTCCTACGCTGGTCCATATTCCCACCGCGCGCGCCGTATGTCGATTTTGCCCTACGATCATTTCATGAAATACCAAGAGTTGAACGAGTTACAAGGTCTAGAGGAGTGTGGGAACACTGTGTTCATGGAGCTGGCATGTAGGCAGCCTCTTGCCAAATGAACGGGTTCATTTGGCAGAAAACGATACGGAGCAAAGGGAGGGTTTGTGGTAAGTAGGTGCTCTCACGGGAGAAATGTGCCTTTCGTTGCGATCTGATGAAAAGGGGGGTGACATGCACTTCCATATGGAGAATATAATTCTAGACCAAAATGAATTGCGGCTGGGATTAAACATGCGGCATCCTGGCCGCGGCAGCAATTATCCTGCGGTTCCCGTCCAAAACGGGGTTTCGTGACAAAGTCATTGCGACCCTGAGCGTTCTGTGAGGATGATTTCGACAATTCAAGAACGGCTCACTCACACCCCCTCACCGTCCCTCTTTTCCACCCAAACCACCACCACATCGCCCACTACCTTCGCCGTCGTCGTTTTCGACGCCCTCGACGATACTTCCGCATCCATGGACGCTTCCTCTGCTTCGATGCAGTCAACACAGCTAAATTCGTCCCAGCCACCCTCTTCTGCGAATCACCAGTCCCAATCCTCATCCTCAACGGGACCGTGAGTCTTCTCAAAGCAATGGTACTTACTCAATCCCTCATACTTTTTTTATTAGTCAAATCAGGTCCAGAATTACAGTCGTATGCGCAGAGGTTAGTTCTTATCTTTGTCCTTAGCGTACTAAGCATAATTAACCGAATGTATGCACCATAGTGCAAGCGTTTGAAGCTCAAATGCGACAGAAGATCTCCATGTGGAAGTTGCACAAAGCGCGATACCGTTGTGAGGTGTATTTATTCTCCAGCTGCTGCCGAGAAAGTGTGAGTTATTCACGTCTTGAGCTCCTGTGTCCGATATTTATGCAATAATTACCTTCCAAGGGACCTTCACTCCCTCAATAATCGGCTTATTCAGGTTGAAGCCACCCTTGCGTTGATTACCGCTGGTCAGACACCGCCTGTGTTTCAGTCTACTTATCCATTTTCAAATCCACCCTCAAATCCTATGCCATCGACCTCACCTCATTATCAAGGGCCTCACCACCAACACCACCATCATTACTCTGCTCCTTCCAGTCGCGCCCCCGGCGCCGATTCCATATCTATATCACGACAGGACCTATCGTCAATATGGCTTGACGAACTTGAGCTCGGGGTTCAGTGGCCTACTTCAAGATATCCATCGACATCACCGTTGGTACCCTCTCGGGAGGGAACCTCTGGTTTTATTAAGCTAGAATCCTCCCATCTTGAGTTTGAACTCGATCAGCAGCGCAATAGCTCGGATGATGCCCATTTACCATTTCCCCACTCCCATAATGGCTCCACAATGAATGGATCAGGTACAGGCAGACCCATTCTACCCTCCCGTCCTTCATCACCCTTCAAGCGCATCTCGCCTCGAGCGCAGCAACAGCGGTTTCTGAAGGAGCAGCGCAGTTCAGCACAACTTCTGCTTCCTGCGCTCAGCATTTACTTCCCAGTTCCCTCAATCCAAGCTCCTGGCACATCCTCTTCATCGTCAGCGGCGTTCCCTCATCGACCTTCCTCTTCACCATCGTCCCCACCTTCTGGATCCACAGGGTACAATTTTTCATCTGGACCTCAATATACCAAGCCTCAAATTACTCCTTCACTACTCGCGCTGCTTCCTCCCCCAACAACATGCGCGCGATTCTTGCAGAGCGCAAAAGAAGTATTTCGCGTGCGGCCATTACCGTTTGAGCCGGGCAGTGGAAATGGATGGATGGCGTTCGAAAAGCGTTGTTTGCTTCTTCTCGGAGTTGGTAGTGGAAAGAAGGACAGGGAGCGCAGGGAGAGGGAGAGAGAAAAGGCTCGGGAGGCGAAGCAGCGTGCGAGGCAGATCTATTTCGGTGGTCTATCGCGTCTGCAGACACAAGACGCAGACTTGGACGACGGGGGCAGTGGAGGGAGCAACGGAGACAGAGGGAGTTCTGAGAATGGAGAAGGAGCAGGAATGGAAGGTGAACAGTCGCTGACGTTCTTTGCGAAGATGTGCGCCGTCTTTGCCGTTGGCGCGTCAGTTTCATCACCTGCAACGAGTGGAATGGCGTCGACGGAGAGTCCTGCATTCTTCTACGCCCTTGCTCAACAGGCGTTAGGTGTGTGGGATACCCATATCTCATCATCAGGGTCGGCTGGCATTGAGGAGAGGGAGAGGATGGATTACCTCTTCGCTTGTCTAGTGGGCGTGATTTACTTGCTGCATTCGGGTTCCGCAGTTGGTGAAGGTGGAGATCAATCCGAGAAAGATAGCGATTCTGGCCTCATCTACACTTTGGTAAGTTTTGAAAATGCCATTCCTGGAAGGGATCTGAATTTTCGTAGGTTGGAAAAATGGTCACCGCTGCACGTGGAATGGGTCTCGGTCGGGAAGGGTCTAAAACCCATTCCGGCGCGAACGAGAAGAGAGGAAGCTTTAGCAGCGGTCTTAGCTCCACAGGCAGGCAGGAAAATGACTCTGGGCAAGATAGTACGAAAGAGGAGTGGAGAAAGATGGTTTGGTGGGAGGTCTTGTTCTACGACCTGTATGTGCCAAATTTCTCTCGATCTCAGTGTACTGACATCGTGTTCTCGCAGCTTTACAGCGGACACTCTTGGTCACCAGCCATATATTTCTGCGTACTCTTATACCACAAATCTCCCAGCCTGTGCGGAGCTGTCCTCATCATCGTCAGATGTGGATGAGGTAGACTCTGGAGATGAGGATGCCGACCACGCGCACGGCTTTGGCATGCAAAATGGCCACGATAGGCGACATTCCCAGCAAACGGTGGGCCCTGCAACGGAGCGTGACGATGCATACCTTGGAGCCCGCTACAGGTGAGCCCCTTGCGATCTTGCAATGTCCATGTACTCAATTATATACAGGTTGACGCAGCTTGCGCAGACCATTAAGAGCCGCATCAGTCATCCTGACTGCTGTTGTGGATATACCCTTGATCAGGCTGCGTCACTGGAAGGCGAGATTAAACGGTGGCAGTCCGCGTTGCCGCATTCACTGAAGGGGCCTTCTGAGGATGCTGGACATACCTCACCCTTCCAGTGGGATGACAATGTGGAGGTAGATAGGGCAGCCCAAGCCCAGAGCTACGAGCTCGCAACGATGGCCAACTTCCTCGTTTTGAAGGTTTATACCCCCTTCCTGCGCCACCCTACCTCCGAAGGAGGACCATCGTCCATGTCGCATGGAACCTCCGCATCTGGATCCGCTATTTCTATGAATTCCCCCGCTTCCCAATCGAGCATTCACGCTGCTCAAGCGATTATCCGTGTCGCAAAAGCCTTGCAGTCATCCTTGTCGACAACGACGACAAACATCCTTCCTGCCATGTTCGACTTCTACCCTCTCGACAAGGTAGTCTTCGACTCGGTCGTGATTTGCGCCCACGCTGCTTTTACTGGAAAGGCGTCGACTCTGTTACTTGACGGGGGCGCCCTCGCCGATGATGTTGGTTCCGGCTTGAACGTCCTCTCCGGGCTTCCATCGTCCGCCAGTGGCTCAGTCGCTGATACACAGAAGAAAATCACCGAGGCGCTTTTCAAACGCCTCATCTCGCGTGGGATGAATGTAAACACGGGCAGCGGCACCAAGCGGAAGCATGACCAAGTGGATATGGGCGCATATGGTGAGCGCATTATTTATCCATTTTTGAAAGTTCTAGCTGACATCAAGTTACAGCCTCTACGTCGGACTATGGTTCATCGAGTAATGGAGCTGCTGGTGGTAGCAATGGGGAGAACATTATGGCTGGATTTGACTTCCAAAACACTGGCAACAGCCAAGGCGGTTCTTTCCTCCATCATGGGCTTCCGGTTGCCCAGCAGCAGCACACCAATCTGGTGGACCTTTCACCGCCCCCTGCCCCCGCTCCCCCCTTCACTGCCGCTCATCAAGTCCCGACAAGAAATCAGGAGAAAGAGAAAGACTCATCGGAGAAGGATAAGAAGGGGCACAAGAAGCATGCCGGATATCCCCCAATTGGCATTCGTGTCCGCCCCGGCAAGGACGTACGGTCGCTTGTAGGGGGTTCTGTACCACCTCCGCTCATGACTTCCACACCACGGCCTCTCCCCAATGCAGACGTTGTTCTTGCCTTCCAGCAGCAGCAGAAGCAGAAGATGGAAGCTCAGAATTCACCTCCAGTTGGCAATCAGATTGGATCCGCGCCTCAGCAAACGCAAACGCAAACATCGTCACCCGCGATCAGTGCCCTCCAACACCAGGATCCATATCGCTCGCGCTCATCCTCGCTTAGCCATGTACAATCGCAGCAGCAACAACATCAGCAGATGGACTATCCAATACCATTCGTTCACAATACTGGTGGGGCTGATAACCACCCGAGGAAGAGGTTCGCCATGCAAGACAACCGACAGCAACAGCATATCTCACCTCAAGCACCACCTTTCACTCCCCATACGCTAGACCAAGGACAACAGCACCAGATGTATGACCAACATCCTCAAAGACCATTTGATGCGAACAATGGCTCTTCAGGTTCTGCTCTGGATAGCATGGGGTTCACCAACGTCTCTAATAGCCCTTTCAATGGTACCGGCCAGCCTTCATCAACGGGTTCGCCTTTTGGAACCAACTCGAGTTCTGGTCCCTCTTCGACGCCGACGTTCACCACACACCATCCTACCCCACCCGTATTTGGACCCGCTCCACCGCCACCCCAATCACAGACCGCATCTCCACCTACCAATAGTCCCGCTACGTTCTTCTCCGTCGGCAATTATGATGGGTCATATTCGAACTCTCCTGGGTCCTCTTCTAGCCTCAGTGGCCACAACCACGGAGAAAACGTGTCCCTTGTCAACATGGGCATGGATTCGGCTATGATGACCCTCCCAAGTACACCTGTATACGAGAAGAGTCATCAAAGCGTAATGGACCAGATGTTGGAACAACACACTCAACATTCGATGGGATCCTCGTACGACGCACAGGAGCTCTCAAACCACAACCAACACATGTCGATGGGGATGACTGTCGGGTCGTCTTGGTCTACTGTCTCACCATCTCAGCCAACACCATTCTGGGATAACGGCGCTGATTTTAAATTCTATCAACATTAGCGGTCGTCCCATAAACCCTATCCCTCACTCTCTTCACTGTCATTCACATCATGCTTTCTCTACCGCCATCACCGCTATCATTATTGCACATCTTATATTCAGCTATCGTGTCATGTATCCATATATGTTCGCTCTCTGATCTGCCCGTCTTGCATCTCCCTTACTTATATCTTTTTTACCTACTAAGCCAGTCTCATGGGAGGGGATTAACCTAGGATTTATATCTACCTTTCTTTACTATATGACCCACTGACGACTCCATGAAAACCGCCATGATCTTACTAGCTAGCTGTTATTAGACACAATGATATCGACATACGTGTAGTTACCTGGATATAGATGATTATGCTTGATTTTGAAATACCAGAATCAGAACATATCCCGACATCGAGTGGTAAAGAAATGTCTAACTCTATTACCCCATTCAAGTTATCGTTTCTCTGAAGTCAGCGAAGGATTTTAGAAGTTGAACGCGTGTCGCATCTGTCACGTGCCGAGAGAATGGGAAAAGCAACTTTGGAAGTTCACTGTTCAGAGAGCTTTTGCTTTATTACAATCTCACACAATTTTGGACTACGGACACTCTCTCATAAACGCAAGGCTCTGTGATATCCACTTTGGGGACTTGCATGCCAACAGATTAGAAACGCGTAGTTCAGCTGAGATGCTGGATTACAACTTGCTTGCGAAAGACTCCAGCTCCATGAACAGCAGAATCAAAGCATGATTTGGTATCGTTGGATCTATATTCGACTCCTTGTTGTGTGGCAGCGTAACCCCGTCTCCAGCTGCTTTACTATGTGTGGCAGGTGCAATCGTTCTGGTAGACCCAAACGCGCCTGACGTCGTCAGGTGTCTCTACCAGCATATGCTAATGATCTATGGCAACAGTCTTCTTTCTTCGATGAATCAAGTGGCCAGCTCCTACACATGTCATGAGAATCTGGGACCAGAATATATCATACTGTCCACAAGGGCTTCTGTGAATTATTTGTCACCTTGAGAGTATATATATCGCCCTTCGTTTGACTCTCGAACCACCAGAGATATGAGGTTATACCTTTTGTATATAGCAATAGCCCACCAGCTTAGCGGGGGATATGCTCAACTGGGACGTAAGTATTGTCGTTTTCTCGTCTCTATTCACCTCTTCGCTAACGAGCCCTCAATAGTTGTCCCCTTGAAATTTAACAGCCTACCGCTGGGAAACATTAGGCCTTCTGCCTGGCTCAAAGATCAGGTATTTTCACGGCCTATCTCACCATGTAGAAGATCGTTGATGCATTCTTCATAGCTTGAAGTACAGGTGAATGGATTGGCAGGCCATGAGCACGAGTTCTACAACTAGTAGGATTCCTAGTAATAATTGTCTTCCCAATCTCAGCCGAGTCATTCAGCATCTCGCAAACCACTTGGTTAGGAGGAAAATCCCGTTATTCTGACTTGGAAGAAGGTATGTAAACTGTTGCCAAATGCCTATGCCGATATCTGATCGACTGGCAGCTGGGAGCTACTGGTTTGTAGGTCTTAATTCATATTGTCACCTCCACCGTCTCGTCTAATCTAGTAGAACGGGATGGTGCCGACTGGTGTTTTGTCGAACGATGCATCTATCAAACAGAAGACATCTGACTTTTTAGCTTACGTGCTGAGCCACCAGGACCCGACAGGATGGCTAGGTCCGGAAGTGAATACTACCAACGTTCGCTACCTATGGGGAAGGTCAGTCAACCAGTTCCTGAAGCTGGTCGCTTCTTGTCGAAACTTACTTTCTTCTAGATATCCATTCTTTTTTGGTGCAACCCAGATGGTAGAAAGTGACCCATCTCTGGCCAGTCAAGTCATACCGGCCATGTACAAGTTTATCACCCTCGCAAACTCAATGTTGAAAACCGGTCAAGGCCTTGAGCCCTGGACTGAGGCACGGTGGCAAGAGTTTGCCATAACACTACAATGGTTTTTATATGCTCTTGCTAGTCGGTCAACCACCTTAGTTGATGAACCTTTCTAGGCTGTACGACAAATTTCCCAACGGAGAAGAGAATCTGCTGCTCGACACCATGAAACAGCTGAAGATCACGGGATTGCCATGGGAGAAGGTTTTCAGTGAACAGGTTCGTTGTCTCCTATTATTTGACACCTATCCTGACCTGTCTCTAAGTATTTTCCAACTACTGCGAGTGAGTAGTTTTGCTGCCTGAATCGAACTGTTATGCCTACAACTGAAAATGGCTGCCCTTAGCCGAACATCTTGAGGTATTGGTATCGTCCATTTAAGCCGTGACTACATGTCTGATTCGAAGTTCCATTACCTAGAATCCCCTCAATCTTGAACTTGCGGTAAGCTGGATCTCTGATTTTCAATGTCCACAGCTGCTAACGTCAAACAGTGGCACGGCGTAAACGTCGCTGAAGGTCTCAAAGCTTTGCCAGCAACCTATCGCTTCTCTCACAACCAATCCGGTGCGTCTGACAAGTTTCCCCATCTCCGTCTCTTAACTTTATAAAATACAACATACAGACCTTGATGCGGCCAGCAAAGCTTGGGATATTCTGTTCAAGTATCACGGGCGACCGTCGGGCATTTTTGCTGCGGACGAATATCTTGCTGGGCTGGACGCCATCAGAGGGTGAGCCCTTGTCCCTTTTTTTCATGCATTATAGTCCCACACTCACTATTTACAGGACAGAATTATGTCTCGTAGTGGTACCTTGTCCTAAATCTCGCTCGAACCTGGTCTTAGCAGCTAATACTCTTTGCTTTTAGGAAACCATGCACTCGTCAGTTTTCTTTTGTTCATGAATCCCGTCTCTAGCTCCTCACCGCACAGTAGAGGGTCCTACCTCTACCAAGTTATTGGGGATCCTAAATTTGCAGACCGAGTGGGTCCCTCCCTAACATGCCCGCACAGTAGTTAAAGCTTTGATTAGGTCGAAAGAATCACGTACAACGCATTGCCCGCGACGTTGACTAGCGGTACTTTGGCCCTTTGCATCTCAAAATGGTACTGATTCCATCCCGACAGACATGTGGTCGAGACAGTATCTTCAGCAGCAGAATCAGATTGCATCAAAGAACATGAACCCGTAAGCATCAAAACGTATCTTTATAAATGGTGTCCTCCTGAATAAATCATCTAGCAATCCATTTCCAAGGGACGGGTGAGTAACTTCCAGCTGGCGAAGTAGTTCCCTGAAACAAATTCTTTCAGCTCCTATTCGAACGTCTTTGGGCTAGAACCCAACTACCCGTAAGTATCTTCTTTATTTTGTGTTATGGCGGAGACTCTCAACTTCGCCATAGCTGCTGTACTGTCAACTTCCCTCAAGGTTGGCCCAAGTTCATATCGAATGCTTTTGTGACAACTCCGGACAATAAATCGCTTATACACGTGTACCTGGGACCTTATGAAACTGTGGTCACTCTTGCAGATGGTATATCTTCAGGTGCACATAATCACATCTGCTGACCTGTGATAACTATCCAACAGGCAACGACGTCAGCGCTGTAGTTGAGACCCAATACCCTTTCAGCGACACTCTCGAGACCACCATCACCGCCACGAAAGCATTCATGTATCATGTTCGGATTCCAGGTTGGGTTGTGGAGGGCACGATTTCTATCGACGGTGGTCAACCTCAGCCACTAGAGCCTGTCAACGGACTGCACCCCGTTGAGATTCAACCAGGCACCTCCAAATTTACTCTCAACCTACCTGCTCTCATAACGACGGGTATGCCCATACCCTTTCTTATCGGTTTCATTGACTAACTTTAACAGAGAGTAGACCTGACGGCTCCATTGCGATTCATCGGGGTCCATTGCACTATGCTTTCGACAGTACGTCGATTAACTCCATAACCACGCATCAACTAATCATGACTTGCGCAAGTACCTCGGAACGAAACCGTATTGTCGAGAAACAGTCAGCAACCACAAGCACTTGACCTGCAGTTCGACGCAAGTAGAAGCTGGCAATACGCGATAGATCCAGCTACTTTGAAGTTTGAACCTGGAGAGCAACCTTCTAGTTTACCGTCTCCTATTTTCGACTCTGGGAAGCCGCCCTTAAGTATTAGCGTCGTGGCTTGCCCTATTGTGTGGGCCACCGGAGGAGACACATTTGCCACATCACCCCCCATGAAACCAAATTGCACCGGGCCTGCAGACAGGATTTCGTTAACTCCGTACGGGGTGAGTACGATAGACCTCTCATGCCACACAATCTAATTACTTGTGATAGGCCACCAAGCTGCGCATCTCTGAATTTCCTGTGTTTCAATTCAGCTGAATGGTAATAGAAACCCTTGAGAAATTTGTACGTTTCCTGTAAGCAACATTTATGAATACAAAGCTTCAGCCACCTTAACAACATCCATCATCTCTCGGACATCGTGTATACGTACGACCAGAGCATCCTGTTGCACAGCACACGCAACAGCGGCAGCAGTAGCAAGTGTTCGGTCTGCTGGCTTCGTTTCGCGTCCTTCTGGTCCGCTCGCCAGAATAGCCCCAAGGAATGATTTGCGAGAAGTTCCAATGAGCTGAGGAAACCCTCTGAGGGGGTTTCTATACATGCCACTGGTAGTAGCTGTCGGAGCAAGGCATTCGTGAGGTTCATAAACTCAGCCGAGATAATCTAAAGGAACGCACCATCGCCAATCCTCACATCCAACACGACATCCTTCGCAGCTCGAAGCAATTCCAAATTTCCTTCTAAAGTCTTGCTGAAACCAATGCCAGGATCTGCTATGACTAGCCACCTTCTGACGCCACCTTTACCTTTCACAATAGCATCCACCTTGGCACCAAGCTCAACTCGGACACCTTCCAAAACGGCACCTCTACCCCGCGAGTCAGAGGCATACGCGTAATTGCCGTAGTCCTTGTTCTGTCCAGCATCTCCTCTTGAATGCATCAAGACAACTGGGACAGCGTATCTACGAGCAACGGCCTTTAGGTTCCTCATGTATGTCGCAGGCGGAGAGTCTGCTGCTTCAATTTCCGTTAGGTCGAGGGGCCAGGAATCAGGTCCAGTGAAACCATATACGTCGTTTATACAGTTCGCACCTGCCTGAAGAGCAGCTTCCGCGACTTCCCATCGGAAGGTATCAACGCTAATCGGAGTGCGAAGGATATGCTCGATATGAGATCCCAAACTTCGAGTGGGGTCGACGTTGAGATCCAGAGCCAATTGCTTAGCATCGAGATTGTTGAGGTAATTTTCATCCCGCATGGCTTGAATGACAGGTAGGACACGAGCGATTTCGTCTTCGACGCTGACGAAGGCTGCCCCTGGACGTGTAGAGTACCCCCCTACATCGATTATTGACGCTCCAGACGCTAGAGCCGAGGAAATGTATTTCAAGGCGGCAGGAAGTGTGTTGTTTGTAGCACCGTCTGAGAACGAGTCAGGAGTGACATTTAGTGTCGCCATAACGTGAGTTGTGCGGTCGTTGTCGCCTCTGCTTGATTGAGAAGTCCTATGCGACCAACTGCATAAGGTATTAGGTGCAGGTTGGATAAGGAAAGGGGGTTCATTGACAGAAGGCTCCAGAGGAAGGCTCGGGAATGGCAAGACTTTCTTAATTGGAGGTTGCGTCGGGTCGTAAACACTACTGAGTAGTTGTTGTACAGTTTTTTTCAGAACAGGGTGTTGATAGTCCGGGATCATACTATGAACATATTAGAGGAGAGAAGAACCCAGATCTTCAAGACATACGCACTCATTCAAAGGTCTCAAAACAAACTCCCGTTCCTGGAGTCGAGGATGTGGTATAATCAGCGTGCCCTCGAGATCCTCCAGATTCGTCTTGTCATCTCGAGTGTCGATGATGTCGTTATCGTAGAATATAATATCAAGATCAACGGCTCGGGGTCCATTTCGTATCGACGGCACCCGACCAACGTTTAGCTCGATTGTCTTCAAAAGTTGAAGGAGATGCTTAGGAGGAAGATCGGTCTCAATCTGGACATTGTATATGTCAGTTACAAGCAAGTGGACGCACAATCGAACATACCATACATGCGCAGTTAATGAACGACGGCTGGTCCGTCACGTACATTGGCTTCGTTTCGTACAGGAAGGAAGTATCCACTACTTCTACGAAGGGACTTGCAATAAGTTGAGCAGATTCTCCACGCAGGAGATCTTCTGGGTGTTCTAGGAGGCGCAACGCATATTCAATGTTGTGGAAAGAATCGCCCAAGTTGGATCCAAGTGCAATAGCTGCGATGTGACGGAGCGATGGATTGTCAAGAGGACGAACGGCTGACGTCGAAATCTGAAGATTCGGACTGTTAATGGAGGATGTTCCGAACAAATTCGGGAAATCTTCGAATGTACGCCGAACATGTACTTCAGCCGAGTTTGCAAATACCAGCGCGGAAGGTTTGGCAATGCGGACTAACACGACTGGAGATGGTTGGTAGGATTTTAGGATCGACAGAATCCTGTTTGCTGTGAAGGATGTCAAGGCTTCCAGCGTGTCGAAAGTCGAAGACGAAACTTCCTGTGGTAAGAGTTCTTTACCAGCTGAAGTATGTGAACGTAGAGAACACACCTCGTAGACCTCCTTCGTTACTACACGAAGGTCAATCCATTCTTGGGGGGCTAGTCCCTGAGGTCCGGTGTCGATACATAGATTCAAAACGACATCCTGCTTTTCCCAACGTTCAGCCGCATTGATCCCTATAATCGTCGGGCATATGAGATCTTCCACATAGTGTACAATTTTCGACGCAGTCCAACTTCCGTCAGGCAAGCACTTTGCGACTTGTTCGACTGCGACACATTTGGCATGCAAAGGCGCCTTCAATTGATTCACCCGAATTAGCACGTCCAGACCAGACCGGCATTCCATCAAGATTTTAGCCACCGTATCAGATAGATGTCGAGACAGATCTTGTATGCATACGAAAGTATCGGACCCGATTGATGCTCTCACTTTCTGAGCAATATCCGCATAGTTCAGCGAGTGGGACAGATCATCAGTTTCTGCAGTCGTTGAAATGTCGAAGAATATCGAGATGGATACAGATATAGGTTGATCAACGGGGCCAGCACTCTCTGTCGCCCATTGTGCACCTGTCCGTAGAGGGACGGAGAGACTGAGATCATTGATTCGGATGGAGTCTTCAGCACATAAAATTTCTGGGCTGTTTTTGTCAAGAACAACTGTACAAAGTTTGAGAGACCCACCTAGACATATCCAAGGAACTCAGTGGACACTGGAAAGGAAAAGCTGAGTCGTGCCAGTGAACTTAGATCACGTTTACGCTTACGTACACACCTACTTAGGCGCACACGTCGATAGCCTTTCTTTTTGACTCCCACAACTACATTCTCCTAGACTACGGAACTCAGACGACGATCCACTTTTGATACCCGTGAGTTCTCCTGTTAGTGTTTTCCTGCTGTTACAGCGGGCTTTCCGGCATCTTTCCCAACTGCAACCAAGTGTACTACCGACGACTGATGGTTTTGTACATAACAAGCGCCTATCATTTTAGCTTTGATTGCACAATGAAATTGTTTCTTCGAGAACAACGTCTGGGAACAATTCTCGAGATGACATTGGCATGTTCGGTGCCCATATCTAAATGGGCTGTGTGCGGACCTGTACCTGTTAGCTGACTTCTCGTAACGCCCTGGATCTGACTAACTCTGGTTATTAACCGCACAACACTGGCTTGCACTACCCCTCGCCCTCTGCTAAGCCTCGATATCGATGCCCACTCCTTCCCACTACCTGCTCATCAGCTTCATCACTCTCGTTCTCCCTTCCGTCTTTGCACTTCCCATCTTCCCAAGCAGTACGGTCTATTGCATGCCGACTACATGGATGGATATCTTCAGCTTCTTTCTCTTGAACTATGTTGCACACGCCGCAACTACTCCGTCTCCACCTGGAGTGAAGACGTGGGGGACTATTCAGTTCCCAATTTTATCGGTTCTCTTTCCATTCCTCGGATTGGGGAGAGCCGCATTCATTATCCTCAGTAATGCCTGGTATGGTGAAGACGACCTAGGAAAGGCATTATCAGTTGGAGCACTTGCGGTGGTGGCACGGACGAGCGCGTGGAAGCCACTCACTCAGGGCGATACAAAGCTGCTTTGCCATGCCATGCCTAGCGGATTCCTAGAGGATTCAGGAACTTCAAAACCGGGACCACTTCGGTCAGAGGGGGGTCAGAGGTACGATTTACAATGTTCACCATGTCGTACTCATTTTAATTCCAACATCAGATCCACTGCTGCGATCATTGTGAACAAGAGCTGGGGCGCTTTAGAAGCAGGAGAGGGCGACCACATCATCCACGGGAACCATGCCCTTCCGGAAGGGTACAAATGGATTATCCCGCCACAGCGCCTCTGTTATCGCCTGGTCAAAGGCTTAAAGGGCCGGAGCGAGACCAAAATCGCCCGATCTCGGAGCATGTTGAAAGTTACAATTTCCCTCATTCAACTCATCCTGTCCTGCACTACCATCTATCGCACCCGTGGCCCTCAAATCGATCGATACGGATATGCAGCCTTCGGGTTGTCGACGATCCCATATGCATTCATGTCGCTCCTCAACTTAATCTGTGTTGGTTGTACAGGAGAGTACCCATGTCTATACATGCTGCTGACCCATACCATTGAAGAAGCAAATCGACGGGAAGGTGCAGACATTGTCGGGGCAGTTGGATCTCTCCCAACTGCGCACAGTTCCCGGAACAAAAGCACGCAGGATAGTGCACCTGAAAGAGAGCGCCTCCTGAAGAATGAGAAGAAGGGCGGAGCTCAAGATGCGTCGCTTTGGATGGAAGACAACAGGAAAACCCTCTGCGTGAAAGTTGGCAATTCAACAAGGAGGCTTCAACTTGTTGACGCTCCCGAGAACGCTTCGTTCTTATTCGAGGTTGATGACCTTGAAAACAGATTGGACATTCACGAAGCTGGTGCAAGGAGACTTTTCTCATACAGTATCCAACCAGGGCTACGAAGGTTCAAAAAGGTCAGCTGTTGGTACAGGTTCAAACTCGTCTTGAAGATATGCGTCGCCATCCTTTCGCCAGTCTTTGCACTCTTCCTGCCATACATCATCATTTTCGTCCTCACTAGATTTCATAAACAACAGAGTACAGGTCTTGAGCGGGTAGTCATGATGACATGGATGGCCGTAGGTCAACTCCCCGTCCTCTTTGGCATTTGGTTCTTCCTTTCCCCAAATTATATCTTTCCCTCTCCATCGAGGTTTCGACGACGCCGATCACCCGAATCTGTCAAGCACATGCGCCGGCCGCGCAGAAGTCCTTCTCTACTTACCTCAATGAACGTCTTGGGTACCATGGACTGGTGGAGTCGGCTGAACACTGTTTTTGGTCTACCAATTTTCGGTCTGTGTGCAGCGGCACTTAGCCTACTTATTTGCTTTCCGTTGGCTGGGTTTCTGATGGTGGGTAAGATGTTGTACGAAGCTGATACATGTTCACTGGCATAGGCTACATAATCCGGTCTTATTAGGGTATAGTCGTTGGTAGTATGTCCATTTCCAACATAGTAATTAATCACTTGTAACATTACACAGTAAAATTCCACTCTTCGTTTGCAACAAAAAATCGTTTTTATCCTTAACTGATGCGGAGCATGCATTGCCCCAAAAGTCAGGATCCGAGTGGTCGTCAATGCCATTCGTAGCTGACGCTTGACGCTTGACATTCGATGTGTAAGAGGAGGCTTTGATCGCGAGTAGTATGGCATCGTGGGTTTGGGACCTTAGAGGCGATGGGATGAATGATGTTTATGCATTAGCGCCCATGAACCCGATTCCCACGGATAATTAGTCTAGCTATGTTTTCCCCGTTCTATTAATACTCGGCACATACCACTGGGTCGACACTCCCTTATGGGCCCCAGAATGTTAACGCCACCACATATAAGGTAACAAGGATGCCCTCTCCTGCGGGCTACTGGAAAGAGTACTAACTTAATGGCGATACTAGTATACTCAACGACGAGCTGGGGATCGAGAACCCGTTCATTCCTCATGGCCTTGCTTTTCTAGCGGATTCTTTTTATTGGCCGCTCCGTTATCGACCTTCTACGCAGACAAAGGTAGCTGCTCCGACAACTGAAGCAGGTTCCGCACCTCTCTCCACGATTGAGACCTTAGTATGCCATCGCCGAACACGCAACAGCAACGACAAGCATACGAAACCCAGCTATTCAATTTGGCCCTCAACGCCCACCATCAGACAGCAGGCGCTAGAGAAGAAATTTCATGATCACGTAGTGCACAGGTTTGAAATTCCGTTCTGGTGCCCGCCTTCGGGAGACTAATCTCAATACCAATCCATGTCCATTTGAATGAGGAGCCCAGACAAAACAGCTGCTGCTACTCTACATAAACGTTTCGCTTCTTTGATGATAAATATCTACCAGTAAACACTAGTAAATGTTGCCATCCCTTGCAGATTGTTCACGTCTGGAGGAAAGCATGATATTTCAGACCTGTATGGAGGGGCTGATGAATAATGGCGCACCAAATTCAATGTTCGCCGATTTGGCAGCAGAAGTGAAATTAAAGTTCTGCACAGGCGTCGCCTGTCCTGGCTTATTGACTTTGAGGACGTTGACGCTAGTAGCGCCAGCAGCAAGGACGTAAAGGAAGCTGATAGAGAACTCAAGTTATAGGGTACCTCTCGTTCAATACAAAAAATATCCTACCTGTTTTTACCTATGGTGGCGACGTCGCTGTCGAGTGTTGCTGAGTTTTCAGCCTGGGGATATTGCTGGATACCCAGGAGAAATGGTCAGAAGAATGGGTCAAAACTGGCGGCCTAATACAACGAACCTTAACTATAGACCCCATAAGGTTGTCGTCGACCATCACTTCCGTTATGACCGATGTACCACCGTCCGAGAGATAGAAATTCTTTGATTTTACGCTGTAAGCAGACCAGCACGTAGCCACCTGTCCGGGGATGGCAACAACGGTGGACGTTGCATTCATCGAAGCCCCAGTCTTGCCAAAGTCGTATACTGAGAAGCCGATACCAGGGTCGGTGGCTAGGATAGCATTTTTTGAAGGGATCAACGTCATGGAGAAAGGTAGGAGTCCACCAAGGGCTGGTGTAGAAATGACGGGTTTGGAAGAGAGTGAGCCGTCAGCAGCAATATCCCATGTTGCAAGGAAACCTAGTGAGGAGAACACATATAAGATGCGGCAATCGCAGTTGCATGACCTAGGCTTACCAGGAGTAGGAGGAATCCCTTTTACGGATACTGATATCTTGGTTCCATCTGCGTTGAAGATAATCTGGCTTGCAGACCCCGCTGGACCAGTAGCCGGGGTGGTTTGTGTGATTCCAAGGGACCGAAACGAGTTGGGTCTCTCAACTAACCCTAAATTTGCGTTTGGGTTATAACAGCTAGGATATTGTTAATGAGAGTCATTGCTTATCAGCAGGCGAAGCGCACTTGATGCCATTAATCGCCCCTCCGTTGAGAACGCAAACCATTGTTCCTCTCGGGTTGATAGCAACCGAAATAGGAAAATCACCTTTGGAGGGGATTGCACTTCCTACCATCGACAATTCAGCAGGCTGACTTGGATTGATGCTGAACATGGAAAGGGTGTTTGAACCGGGCTTGAGAGAATACGATTAGCAAGGAAAAGACAAAAATTGAGTAAAAAAATATATACATTAACTGTCACGAGCATATTTTTGGCTGCATTAACCTGGACAGCGCCTTGAGAGAACAAAGGGTCGGGTCCAATTGGGTTGACAATTCCATGAGCACCACTTCCCCTGGTGCTTGTCGATTTGATCTGACTCTAAGCAGGGGAATTTATAAATCTTCACCCAGCTGTTAGGTGCACCATAATTTGAGAAATACTAACCAAAGTTCCATTGGCCGCAATATTCATTGAGATGATTTTATTTTCTACCGGATCGTTTGTGATGACTAGGGTCAAATTAGATCTCATTCTCTCCAGAAAAATCAAAAAAAAATCACAGTATATAGCACCGGCTACCTTCGATTCAGCGCTTTGGATTTTAGCAGCAGTTCCAAATACGTTTGACGCCAACGAGGCTGCAGCCAGAAGATACGGGACTGAAATAAACATTCTGAGGGAGAGCTTGTAAGCGTTGAAGAGTTTAAGAGGGAGCTCGAATGTAGCAGCGAATATATCCTAAACTTTGAGGTACTTATAGCATCCAATATTTGAGAGATGGGAAACTCGTTTGTTTGATACAACCACCGGCTGCATGCGTGCTAAATATAGATACCCGCCTTCTAAGATTTATAAGCGCCAGTGTCTATAAATAGATAAAATAGTGTCACGTGCTATGATGATTAAGGGATTCGCTATTGTGGTCTGTGGAATGAATGGTTTATCGTATGGTGGCATGGCAAATAGATGCTGGGCATCACCTGTGCATGTTTTCTAGGGGCGGAGTTTATGAAAACAAAGCTTCAGCAGTCACCTTACAATCCATGATCTCTCGGACATAATGTACACGTACGACCAGAGTATTTTGTTGCACAGCACCCGCAACAGCAGCAGTAGCATTCACGAGTGTTTAGTCCATTGGCTCCGTTTCTGAGAGGGTTTCTATACATGCCGCTGGTAGCAGCTGTCGGAGCAAGGTATTGTTGATGTTCATGAGCTCAGTCGAGGTAGGAACGCACTGCGAGTGGCAGCTACCAACGCAAAGGTTTACTACCTCGCGATCATCTGTCGGAAAACCGGAAAGTGCCTTATAATGCCGTGGAATTATGATGGCCGGGCGTAGACTTACAACGCACCTTACAAGTCTTGGGCTGAGTCTTACAATCAAGGCGATAAGATTAGATGACAGCTGA
>Ga0247741_1000615_pt1 | contig 19904 bp, 17 predicted proteins | sample UWRJL213509R2_FD_180945 | JGI IMG/M metagenome (GOLD analysis project Ga0247741, IMG submission 180945) | Plant litter microbial communities from Arlington Agricultural Research Station in Wisconsin, United States - UWRJ-L213-509R-2 | ecosystem: Environmental > Terrestrial > Plant litter >... | reverse complement strand
CAAACCTGTGAGCGAATCGTGATGCGCCATAAATTCCATTTTTGCCTGTGCATTTTTACGGTCGGTAATATCTACTGACACAATCAGCGCAACTTTTTCATCATAAAATGCCAGCGGCATAATATGCGTTTGCAAAAATAACTGGCGACCAGTTGCCGTGATAAAACGCTCTTCAATCACATCCAGCTCTTCGTTTCCGCGAATAACGCGATAATCGTTTTGCAGCATGGTGTCTATGTCAAACACAGAATTTTTAAGCAGTTGGCGAACATGCAGATTGCGCATTTGCTCAGGCGTAAAGCCTAATTCGTCGGCGAGCGCTTTATTGGCAAACAAATAATAACCAGCGATATTGCGCGCGCCGATCATCACAGGAAGATTATCGATAATTTGACGTAAGTGTTCTTCGCTTTTACGCAAAGCCAATTCGACAGCACGACGCTTTGCCAAGGACAACTCGACAATATCCAACAAGTGATTTGAGTTCAGGATTAATTGCGCAAGCTCGTCGCGACGTTTTGGCGGTAACAAAGTCAAGCGATGAACGCCCGGGTGATCAGGGTTGATATTGTTAATTTCGCGGGAAAGTTTAACGAGTGGCTTGGTAAGCGTGAAATAAAACACGAAGAACAACAGCAATACCAACACCATATTGCGCAATACGCCGAACACCATATTCGAGTAAGCGCGCGCATAAAAAGGCGCAAGCCATTGGTCCATATCCACTTTAAAACGAATACTGCCAGTGGTGCCTTCTGCATAACCAGGAATAACTAAAACATCTCTATATTCACGAATTGGTTCAGAAATTTTCTTAGTTAACCAGCGAGTTGAAGCTGGGTCGCGCGGGGTGCTGGTTTGCGATAAAACTGTGCCCTGCTCATCCGCAATCACAATCTCATAAATGAATCCGTATTTAAGTAGCCCGGTAACTACTTCGTCGGAGAGTTCTTCATCGAGAGTCGCAACCGAACGTGCAGCGGGAGGTTTTGCAACCGCAATAACTTGATCAATGAATTTATTGAGTTCTTTTTGCTGTTCATTGTAATCGAGGTAGGTTTGCAACAAGCTCATCACAATGCTGAGCACAAACGCCAATATGACCCCTATTTTGGCCAATTGAAAAGAAATGCCATGGATAAACGATGGAGCCTTATCTCTCATGGGTGGGTACTTGCGCTCAAAATTGTTGTTGGAATCATACTTTTATAATCAGATTTAGGAGTGACGACTTGGATTCAAGTTATTGATTTCACCGCCAAACTCACAAATATTGCTTCCTAGCAGTATAGTTTAAAGTCTGAAATTGGCATAAATAAAAACAGATTTTAATATTTTGATGCCTAATCAAGCTTCTCACAAATAAAAATGAAGTTATGGTATGTTTTACTATTGCTCATTTTTAAACCAGTTTGGCCTACCCATTGCAGCATGTGAAAATGAAAGGCGCGTTCATCCATTTGGCCAATTTACTGACGTTTTTACCAAATGGTTTGAAGCACTATTCAGATTGAACGCAGACGATTTTTTTGCCGACTCAAAAATTAGGCTAAACTTTGAACAAGATCGTCAAAATCTGTTTTTTAAAACGTGGTTTTTACGATGGTTCTCGACGAAGTAAGTGCGAGAAACTGAGGTTACTATGGGTATTTATGCTGAAGATTTACGTGAATTTATTATCCGCCCCACGCTCATACTTTTAGACGATTGGTCAGAAGGTGTCGAAAATCTACTTGTAGGCACGGCGGCGCAAGAGTCGCAACTTGGCTATAGAATGCAAGCTTCCAACGAAACGGGTTTAGGAATTTATCGCATTTCAGCGCACACTCATCTTGAGGTTTGGGATAACTATCTAGTGACTGATCCTGAATCCGCTTCGCGTGTGCGTGGCCTTGCGAGCCAGCAGCAGTTTTTAAAATCCCCTCATAATGAACTTATCAGCAATTTGAGTTACTCAACTGCAATTGCGTGGATGATTTATAAACGTCATGAGGTAAATATCGCTGATTGCTTTAGTAGCACTGAACTCGCAAAACTTTGGGCGGCTTATTACTGTCATAGAGATGTTCAAAGCCACCAAATCGAATTTACAAGCTCTCATATTGAGCAATTTATAGATAGTTACGAAAAGTTTGTATGCGTTAATAAACCATTGGCGGCCTAGCAAAATTTTATGGCTATTTTTATGGCGTCGCAATTACCAAAGTTTACGAACTTATCCAAAACCAAACCAAGCAAACCTTTTGTTCATACGATGCGCGTACTAGAATAGACGGCTTGCTCATCTATTCGCACGATTGTGTTCACTACGACCCGCAAAGCTAATAGAAAATAGAGTCGACATTCTTGAGGTTTAGTAATGCACGCCCGGTTTTCGTACAAATCTTTTTGCACCAGTTTGCTGTTGAGTTTTTTAATTGTCTCTTTTGCACAAGCTGCAACCAAGCCTGATGCCCGCAAAGTAAAACCCAAAACCCAAACTCCTGCTCCTACTGTGGTTTCGTCCACACCCGTATCTGCTGCGCGTAAAGCCGAACGGATTTACTACATGGAAGCGCAAGCAGCTTTAGATAAAAAGCAGTTCACTCGCTATCGCGAATTATTGCCGCAGTTAAAAAATTACCCGCTAGTTGCCTATCTGGAATATCAGGAACTTGGCGAACGTTTAATGGCACTGCCCACAAAAGAAGTTGAACAATTTTTTAATCGCTATCCAAATTCTTATGTCGGCGAACGTTTACGTCATCGCTGGTTGCGCGCATTGGCTATTAAAGAATTGTGGCCTGAATATTTACGCTTTTATGATAAGAATCTTACCGATCCTGAACTTGCCTGTTTAAATTTACGCGCACGCCTTGCAATGGGCGATAAGACCGCACTGAAAGATGTTGAAGCTTTATGGAACATTGAAAAGCAGCAATCTACTGCTTGCGAGCCAGTATTTAATGAATGGAAACGCGCTGGTTATTTAACACCGCAATTAATGTGGAGCCGCCATCTCAAAGCTGTTAAGGCCGATGAAATAAGTCTTGCGGTAAGCCTCGCTAAAGAGATGGAACCAGTTCAGCAAACTTACGCGGTTCTTTATGAAAACGTTTCGCAAAACCCGCGTTTAATTTTGCAAACCGAAAACTTTAAAACACAGAATGCCGAAACTCGCGCGAGCATCGTTTTAGGTCTTGAAAAGTATTCGCAGACTGATGCTGAAGAAACCGCTGCACTGTGGAAAACTTATTCCAGCCGCACTGATTTTACTGAAGACGAAAAATTAAATATTACTTACGCCATTGCACGCCAGTTGTTACGTCAGGATCACGGTCAAGAAGCTGAAAAAATAGTTACCGCAAACCCAAACTTAAGTCGTCCTGATTTAATGGAAGCCTTAATCCGCGAAGCTTTACAGCAAAAAGATTGGGAAAAGGCCTTTCGCTGGGTTTCACGTTTGCCCGCCGATAGTAAGAAAACCGAGCGTTGGACTTATTGGCAAGGCCGGATTATGGATCAACTTAATATTAAGATGGTCGATGGAAAAACGCCGAAAGATTTTTATACCGATGTTGCAAATACACGCAGTTTTTACGGATTTTTAGCATCCGATAAACTGGGAATCAGTTACAGCTTACTCGATAAACCACTGCCGATTTCCAAAGAAATAATGAACAAAGTTGAGTCTGATGCTGGTATTCAACGAGCACGGGAATTTTATTTGCTCGGTAACTTGCCCTCAGCAAATCGCGAGTGGACCTTCACTACAAATCATCTTCCTTCCACTGAAGAAATGGTTGCGGCTGGGCGCCTTGCAGATCGCTGGGGTTGGTATCGTCAGGCAATTCAAACCATGCAAGATTCAGATTACTGGGATGAGCTTTCAGTGCGCTTCCCTATTCCATTTCATGAACAAGTTAAAGCAGCTGTTCGCCAAACCACTATTGATCCGCATTTTATTTTTGCAATCGCAAAACAGGAAAGTGCTTTTAATAGTGATGCCGCGTCGCCCGTCGGCGCTATGGGTTTAATGCAACTCATGCCTGCTACTGCAAAGCAAACGGCTAAAAAAGCCGGCTTGCTTTTTAGGCCGCAAGACTTATTGCAAGCCGATAAAAATATCACTTTAGGTAGTCGTTATTTAGATGAACTAATGGGTGCTTTTGCGGGCAACCGTATATTGGCTTCAGCGGCTTACAATGCAGGGCCATCGCGTGTGAAACAATGGTTGAATAAGGATGAAAATAAATTGCCTTACGATGTGTGGATAGAAACAATTCCCTACAAGGAAACTCGTTTCTACGTACAAAACGTTTTATCTTTTGCAGTGATCTACGCCTACAGAACCGGTAGCAAGCAGCCGTTTATTACACCACAAGAAGCAGCGCAAACGCTTTAAATAAGTTATTATTTTTTTGCTCAAAAAAAATGCCCACATGGGCATTTTTTTTATTCTTTGTTGATTACTTGTCGCAAACGTTTTTGGACAACTTTCGCCAATTCATCTGGCTGGAATTTAGAGAGAAAATCATCGCACCCAACTTTTTCCACCATGGCTTTATTAAAACTGCCACTCAAGGATGTATGTAAAACAACATAAAGATCTTTCAACGTTGGATCTTTGCGGATTTCAGCAGTAAGTCGATAGCCATCCATCTCAGGCATTTCAGCATCGGTGATGAGCATCAATATTTCATCATCGAGATTGCGGCCTTCACGTATCCATTGCTGTAATTGATTCAAAGCTTTTAAACCATCCTGAACATACATCACTTCAATGCCCAGGTTTTGCAAAGTACCTTGTACTTGATTGACTGCTGTCGGTGAATCATCGGCCATCAATACTTTCAGTTTTCGTCTCCTAGCTTCAGCGGCCAGATCCGAATCTAACACCTGATCAGAGACCTGGGTGTTGTAGGGAATGATGTCCGCCAAGACGCGTTCAACATCCAGAACTTCTACCAACTGATCATCAAGTCGTGTGATTGCTGTTAAAAAATGGCCGCGACCTGTACCTTTGGGCGGAGGCAAAATAACTTCCCAATTGAGGTTAACGATGCGATCAACAGCGCCAATTAAAAACGCCTGCACTGAGCGGTTGTATTCCGCCACTATAAGATTGGCATTGGTAAGATCTGTTAGCGCACCGGCGCCTATCGCCGCACTCAAATCTATAACCGGAACCGTCTGACCTCGTAAATAAGCGACACCTTTTACATGTGGATGACTGTGAGGAACCGCGCGCAAAACAGGGACCTTGACCACTTCTTGTACTTTAAAAACATTAATCGCAAATAGCTGCCGTCCTCTTAAGCGGAACATTAAGAGTTCAAGGCGATTTTCACCAACTAACCTGGTGCGCTGATCAATGGAATCCAATAACTTTGACATTCAATAGCCACTTCTATAATTAAATAGAGTATTTGGGCGAAAGCACCCAGTCCTCGGATGAGTATAGGTACAAATAATCCATGCCGCTAAAAAATTGTCGCCCGCGTCCTATTTATAATGTCGTCATAATTTGTATAGCAAATATATCCAGCTACACTTGAGTTATATTTCGCGGAAGCTATACCTCAACTATGCCCAACTCTCTGCCACTTTTAGCGCGACAACCTATTTTCAATACAAAAATGAAGGTTGTTGCCTACGAATTATTGTGCCGCACAAGCCACGTAAATCGTGCTGAGTTCAGCAATGGCGATGCCGCCAGTTCGCAGGTTTTGCTTAATGCATTTACAGAACTTTCCATTACTAATGTGGTGGGAAAACATCTAGCATTTATTAATTTCACTCGCAATCTGCTACAAACTCCTCCGCCCTTTGATCGCAATCAATTAGTTGTCGAAGTATTGGAACGCCAAAAAGTTGATGGTGCAATGTTGCATGCGTTAAAAGTATTACGCGAGAATAAATATACGATTGCGCTCGATGATTTTGTACTTACGCCTGAAACGGAAAGTCTCATCCCTTACGCCGATATTATTAAGCTAGACGTACTACAACTTTCCCCAGAAGAAATTTTGGAACACATAAAATTCCTTAAACCTTTTAGTGTTAAATTACTTGCTGAAAAAGTAGAAACTTATGAAATGCTGGAGTTTTGCAAATCGGCAGGTTTCGATTTATTTCAAGGATATTTTCTCGCGCGCCCGCAAATTATTACCGGGCGAAAAATGTCTGACAACAAGCAATCCGTGTTGCAATTATTGGCCGCATTGCAGGACCCAGATATAGCCGTGGAAAAAGTTGAAAAGATGTTAGCACGCGATACTGTCTTGAGTTTTAAATTATTGCGACTTGTAAATTCAGCAGCTTTTGGACTTGCCCGCAAAGTCGATTCACTTAGACAAGCCATAATGTTACTTGGGTTAAACAAAATAAAAAATTGGGTAAATATTCTCGCCATGTCCAACCTTGGGGACAAACCCCATGAATTAAGTGTTTCCGCATTAACCCGTGCGCGCATGTGTGAATTAATTGCCAATGAATTAAATGGCAAAGCCAAGCCGGATGGATTTTTTACCGTGGGTCTGCTCTCAACGCTGGATGCATTTATGGATGCACCCATGACTACCTTGTTAGATAGTATTTCGCTGAGCAAACATATAAACGATGCAATTCTCAACCAACTCGGCAGTGAAGGCAAAGTGCTGGAAATTACTACCAATTATGAAAAAGGCGATTGGGAAAATATCGATTGGGATTATTTGGCAAGCAACAACATAAATCCAGAAAAGCTTGCGCAGATTTACATTGAGACATTGGAATGGGTAGATAAAACGATAAACGAATTGGGAATCGGCGAAAACAAATAATCAAGATTTAGTAAGCTTAGCAAAAAACTTATCAACATCCTCTGCAGTAAATGGCCAGTTCAATTCTTCAGCACTATCCGGTGCTCCAACTACCGGAATTCGCACTCCATAACTCTCAATAAGTTTGTCGCTCTCAGCAATATCAACTTCTACTAATTTAAATTGATACTGTCCAAGCAGCGGCCACAAGATAACTTTTGCCTGCTCGCATAAGTGACAACCGAGAGTTGAATACAAATAAACACTTGCCACAGGATTAGCGCTTGAAAATAAAGGCTGCAATAACCACTGCAGCTAAAATTCCGAGAAAAATCAAACCACTTTTTCCGCGAGTACTCGTTGATTCCGGCAAAGGTTCTTTTTTAGCGAAATTATGTTGAATGGCAAATTTTTCAGGCACAGGAGCAGGTTTTGCTGGCGCAGGCCGTACTGCTTGCACAGATACTAGCGGCACAGTGCGAACGGTGGTTTTTGCCATTTCATCTGCTGGGCCCATAACACCAAAAGTCAGAGCATCAAAACGCAACTCATCACCACGCTTAACACGCGCCTCCATAACTTGCTTACCGTTGAGGAAGGTTCCGTTAGCCGAACCTAGATCCTTAACGAAAAGTGCGCCATCGATAATTTGCAGCTGGGCATGGCGACGCGACAAATGCGCTGCGGCCAAACTGATATCGCAATCGGCGGCACGACCAATGACTGTGGTGTCTTTTAAAGGGAAAACCCGATTCGCCAGGGCTGTGTGATTCGCCTTAAGCGCCCACCCAGTGCTAGGTACTGCCCGCAATTGAGTAGCGTTAGCAGTTTCACTGGCTTTTGACTCGATTTTAGGGTCAATAACCACCAACTCAATTGTGCCCAGACTAATCTCATCGTCGACTTTTAGAGTGCATGTACCTATAACTTCAGACATGTTGACGCGCACGGGTTTGAGCGGTTGCAGGTTTTTTAAGGTAAGGGTTTCGTGGGTGACGTGAACTTCAAAATGCTTGTCGGCGATATAGGGGTCATCTACAACAAGATCATTGGTTGCGGAGCGTCCCACGGTAATCATAGGTTCCACCAACCAGACAGAATTATACTTATTATTTTTGTAGCGAATCTTCAACATGGTAAAAATGACCTAAAACAATTTGTAGGCGGGATGATGCTATAGGCCACCACCCTTTTCAAGCACCTAAATGCTGCTTTTTCCCTGACTCAAACGACAGGCAGCGCGTGAATGCCCTCTATATAACCTTTTGCCGATAAATGATACTTAATCGTCCAAATCACGGCAAAAACAGCTTAAAGCTTCCGCCACCCAAATCGCTGTGGTTACTTAGGCGAATAAATCCCTGATGTGATTTGTCTTTATGCATTTGTGAAACTTTATTTGCAAATAATAAACCGAGGTGCGGCCTGCCACCTGCAAAATTCGTTCGTGACTCTGCAAATGTGGATGCATTCAACATGTCATCTGGATAACCGGGGCCATCGTCCTCAATAGAAATACATAATCCTTCGATGGTTTTTTGTGCAGATATTTTTAATTTTTGTTTAGAGTAGCGCGCGCAATTCACGATGATGTTATTGACAACGCCGCCCACTAAATCGCTATCAAAATAACCTATTAAATCTTCATCGCACTCCAACATTAATTCGATATTGCGCGATTGCAGCAACTGGAAATTGCGTGCTATTTGCTCACTTAAAATATCTACCACGATGACTTCATCTATGTGAACCCGAACATTATCGTGATCTAATCGGTACAACGATAAAAGCTGTACAAGCTCGCTGTTGATGCGTGCCGCTTCATATTCAAGTACCGAATAGGACTTTGCGTGCTCTTGATTTTGTGGTGGATACTTTGACATTACATCCGCTAATGTATTTATCAACATGCCCAGGGAATTTTTCATGTCGTGCACGCTGGATGCCAGCACAAACGAAAAACTTACCTCTTGTGATTCCTCATTCATTTTATGATCTGCAGAAATCGTATTTGAATTATTTTTAATATTGTCACTCATAAGATCACCACATTAATTCACAGGTTTTTCGGAAGCTATTCCACGTAATACATCTTCCAATTGCCGGAAGCGACGAAATTGCACATGATCATCTGGAATAATCTTGCGAATATAATCAATAAGAAATTGCATGTTTGTAATTAGCTGCCGATTACCGGGTTCTTTCTTAAACTGCCCTAATAGTGCTTGTACCAAATTTAGGCGCATACCTATATGCTGCGGCAAACTTTGCAAAGCACTGGTAAAACAATCTATCGCACGAGAAAAATCTTTTGCATCGTAATACGCAATACCATCTTTGTTAATTTGCGCCACAAAAGCTTTGTTTTTAGTACTGCACGGCTCTTCTAACAAGCAATCTATTTTTTGCAAATCTTCTTCATTATCGGCATATTCACTTAAAAGCTCGCTAACAATTTTATTGGCTTTATCCGTATTTCCTGTTTCGCGCAGCGCTTTTACGAATTCAATTTTAAGGTCAAGATCATTGGCAACGTCGTCGGCATCCATTAATTTTTGCGCGTTTAATAAAGCTTCGGCACTGCGCCTATCTTCTCCCGATACGGCGTGCAGTTGTGATTCCAACAAATAGCTATTTATTTTATTTTTATTGGTTTTGCCAAAACGATTTGGTATTTCCGCAGCAATCTTTAAAGCATCCCGCAATGCTTGTGTCGCAGCGTTTTTATCGGTCTTGGAAAACTCAATTGCTGATCGCGAAAATTTCTCATGAAAAACAACATCATCGTGACAAGAATTTTCGCCCAGCTTAACCGCTTTACGAAAGGAATTTGCTGAAAGCATTAATTCATTATTTTTTAGCGCTACATCGCCCAATTGCTGCTGCCGTAGAATAGAAAGTGGCGATATTTCAGTAGCTTGCTGTAGAACTTTTTGTTGACCCTGAGAATCCCCACGTTCAGCCATAATATCGGCAAGGAGATCATAAGCTTTTAAACACAAAGGATTAAATTGAATAATCTCTTCTAACCATTGTTGCGCACTTAATGAGTCGCCTTGTAATTTTTTGACTTGCGCCATGCCCAACATAGCCCAATCAAGCTGCCGAACTTCGAGAATTTGGCGGTATAAATCTTCAGCTTTTTCTAATTCGCCCAATTGCAATAAAAGTTTTCCTAAAATTTTTTGACAAGGGCTGGTGTATCGGCTGCCAGAGGTAATTTCTGTTTCACACAAAGAAACTGCAGTTTCAAAAGCTTTTTCTTTAATGGCATTATAAATAGGCGCGAGTGCTAATCGTTGCTTAAATAAGCGTTCAAGTCGCTGACCGAGTGTTTGCCCGGTGATGGGTTTTGTAAGATAGGCATCCGGCTCATAGTCATAGGCAGCCATAATGATATTTTTATTGGACTCAGCAGATACCAACACAAATAAGCTGTCGCTATTTAAATTGGGCTGATGTCGTAACACCTCCAATATTTGCTGACCAGTTTTTCCTTTGCCTAAATTTTGATCGCATAAAATAATATCGTAAACTTTAGCGCTGCAGTAACGCATGGCTTCGTTGCTTGAAGCGGCTGAATCAACCATGCCCACGCCAAAATTTTGCAGCATTTTTGACAAAGTTATGCGAAAGCTTTCAAAGTCGTCGACGACCAGAGCTTGCAGCTTTGCATAGGGATTTTCAGCCATAGACTTAATCTCTCCAACGAAACGCCTATTACATATGCAAACCTAATTGCAGTAGCGAGGTAAAAATCGGTAATAGGTAAATAAATATATCGGTATGAGAATAGCCCAAGTTTTAAAGGATGTGACAAACAACGGCTAATTGCGGATTCGGAAAGATGTTAATTCGTTGGCGCGAGACGACGGCGGATTCAAAAATGGAATTACCACCCATTTTTTTGGCATTGTGTTTTGCGTCCGCCAATAGCAGGGAAACATGATGATGTGTTGTACAGGAAGTTGTATCAGGCAAAACGCAGCCTATCGCCAGCGTTAAAGCGCCGAAGCGTTGGCGATCTCCGTTGCGATCATGGCTCCAATAATCCGTTTCGGCATGAGGGATTAATTCTAGGTAGGCCGCGGTGAAATCTATAAATATTTGCTCGCAGCTCTCTCGCCAATTTTTGCTACGAAAAATCACGATAAAATCGTCGCCGCCCACATGCCCCACAAAATCTTGTTCCGCATCAATATGACGGCACAAAATATTGCTCAGGCGCATAATAATTTCGTCACCGAAACCGTAGCCAAAAGCATCGTTAAAAGGCTTGAAATGATTTATATCCACATAGGCGACTACCATTTCTTCCTGTGTATGCAGAAGATGATCTATGTGTTCATAAAGCGGTACATTTCCCGGCAATTGCGTGAGCGGGTTACTGTACTTTGCTGCGCGCAATTTTTCTTCCGTGATGCAACGCAATAACTGGCGAATTTTACCGACACCGGAATATTTGCCGTCGCGGCTGACAATAAAATCCACACCGAGATTTTGATTTGGATCTTCCGTAATCAACTGCCCTACTTTTTTAAGCTCGCAGGAAATATCGACCGTCAGCGACATAGAACTAATAAATTCAGCAATAGATTTCTTTGCATAGAGGTCATGGGCAAAAGGTCGTGCAAACACATTCAATAATTCCGAACGGCTGACCATACCCAACGGCATTTCACCATCCACGACAGGCACACAACTTAGGCGAACATCATCGCGAAACATTTTAACCACGGCTTCAGCATTGGTCGTGGATGCAATCACATCAACTTTCACCATAATTTCGCCGACGGTGCGACGGAAAACATCGTGATTACCAAAGCGTTGCCGCTGCGGAAATGCAGCGATATGTGCGGGGAAATCGGTGATAGGTGCGGCAGTAGGTCGCGCCAAATAAAAGCCCTGAACGTTTTCAATACCCATTGAAACCAGAGTATTTAATTCATCTTCCGTTTCAATGCCTTCAGCGATAACTTTATTGCCCATGCGGTTTGCAATATCGAGCATAGCGCGCACAAACTCACGTTTAACCGGGTCGGCATCTATACCACTGATAAAATGACGATCAATTTTCACGTAGTCTGGGCACAACTCGCTCCAAACACGCAAGCCAGCATAGCCAGCACCTAGATCATCCAAAGCAATTGCAAAACCCTGACGCTTGAAATGTTCTGATGCAGCACGCAAAAGATCAAATTGATCCAGAGGCTGGCTTTCAGTGAGTTCAAATGCAACACGTTCAGGACTTAAGCCGACGCGCTGTAAAATTTCGCGTGTGACTCCATCGCGATATTGGCTGTCAGTAAAGCTCAGCGGCGTCATATTTAAAAATAATTTTCCTCCGAGCTTTAATTTTACAAATTTTTCACACGAAGCCGCGCGGCAAGCAAACTCCAAAGCTGCTAATTGTTTGGTGCTGCGCGCCGTTGAAAATAGTTGATCGGGCGTTCGTAAAGGGCTGTTCTCAGGCCCGCGAATCAGGGCTTCGTAACCTAGAATACGGCGACTATCCAGCGCAATAATTGGCTGGAATACAGGGGTCAGCAAGCGCAATTCGATAATTCGTTGCAGTTCCGCTTGCAGGTGAGAATCAGAATAAATGCTGGTTGGTTGTTGGATGTTTAGATGGAAGCTCGTCATAATGACCATAATCGGTTGCAAATGTGACACGGCGATGACGCTAGTAAAAAAAGCAGCTAGATTCAACAAATTTGTCGCTCTAGTACCCGACAGGTACAATATCTAATCAAGCCCGTATCCTGGCCATTTCATTTGCAAATAGATCTCATGCCAAATCAAACAACAGACAGTCTTTACGCCAACCCGCTGCAACAAGTAAACGCATTTGCCTTCGACGAAGTTGTGGTCAATGTCTTTCCTGACATGATCAAACGCTCGGTTCCAGGCTATGCCACCATCATTAATATGATTGGCAATCTCGCTGAACGTTACGCCCAACCGGATAGTTTTTGTTACGACCTTGGTTGTTCCCTTGGCGCTGCAACGCTTGCGATGCGCCATCGAATTCAGGCGGCAAATTGCAGCATTATCGGTGTAGATAATTCTGAGGCTATGATTGCGCGCTGCCAGCAAGTCATCGCCGCCGATAGCGCTGAAATTGATGTAGCGTTGCACTGTGCAGATTTGTGCGAATTCCCAATCAATAACGCATCGGTAACGGTGCTTAATTTCACGTTGCAATTTATATCGTTGGAAAAACGTGCTGCGATTTTGCGCAAAATTTACGAGGGATTGAAACCTAACGGGGTTTTGATTCTCTCTGAAAAACTCGCGTTTGATGACGAGCAACATCAAGCACTAATGATTGAGCTGCACCACAATTTCAAACGCGCAAATGGTTACAGCGATTTGGAAATTGCACAAAAGCGCAGTGCTATTGAAAATGTTCTTATTCCCGAAACTCTCGCTACCCATCGTAACCGCTTAAAAGACGCCGGTTTTGCGAGCGTAGATGTTTGGTTTCAATGTTTTAATTTCGCGTCGATAATTGCCATCAAATGATTAATTACAGTGATTTACTTGCCTATTTACCAGAAAGCCCATTGCAATCCTGGGGCGAAACGCTGCCGCAACAAATTGCAGATGGCTTGTGCGAAAAACGTTTCGGTGATTTGCCGGCCTGGAAAAATGCTCTTGCTCAATTGCCTACAATTAATAGCAGCAATAACAATTTTCTGGATAAAGTTGAGATAGGCGTAGCAACAGATTGTGACGATGAAACAAGCGCGCAATTGCGTAAAACGCTCGAAGCGTTAATTCCCTGGCGCAAAGGTCCGTACTGGGTTCACGGAATTCATATAGATACTGAATGGCGTTCAGATTGGAAATGGGATCGTGTTATCCCGCATTTGGCGCCACTAAAAAATCGCCTGATTTTAGATGTTGGTTGCGGCAACGGATATCACTGTTGGCGCATGCTCGGTGAAGGTGCCCAACGCGTTATTGGAATAGATCCATCGCCACGCTTTGTCGTGCAGTTTCATATGATTAAGCAGCTTGCGAGCGGTAACTATCCAATTGATGTTCTACCTGTTGGCATCGAAGAGTTGCCAGCAAAACTGCAAGCATTTGATACTGTGTTCTCAATGGGAGTTTTTTATCACCGCAAATCTCCTATGGATCATTTGCGTGAATTGAAAGAAGCATTACGTCCCGGCGGCCAACTGGTATTGGAAACATTGGTTATTGAGGGTGCGCTTGGAGATGTACTAGTGCCTGAGGGGCGTTATGCCATGATGAACAACGTATGGTTTTTACCGAGCTGCGAAACTATGTTGAGCTGGTTACGCAAAATGGGATTTAACAATCCGCGAGTTGTAGATGTTTGCACCACATCCACCGAAGAGCAACGCTCGACCCATTGGATGAAATTTCATTCTCTCCCTGAATTTCTCCATCCAGAAAATTCAACACTTACTGCTGAGGACCACCCTGCCCCAATTCGTGCTGTGTTTGTAACTGAAGCGTAAACACAACTAACAATAACTAGCTGTAATTATCTAACCCGCAACAACAAACCCTGACATTGACCTTGTTGAGCAGCATTTTCCAGCTGCTTAAATTCTTTCTCAGTCAATTTGCCGGGGCTGGCAATAACAGTGTGGCTATTGCCCTCTGCCAAAGCTTGCCACGTAATACGCAAACGGCTTTCTTCATCGCTGCAATGAACTAAACGCACGAAACTGGTATCCACACCAAAAGATTCCAAAAACTCGCGCGACATATGCTGCGGAGCAATCCATGTAACCCAGCGGTTAACACAGCTTTTTGTGAGGAACGCGATCATCGGCATAATAAGCGCAGCTTGCTCTGGCGATGAATTGGCGATAATTAATTCTGTAATCCCACTAACTTGCGTTGCGTGTTGATTACTTTGGTATTGCGTTTGAGCTTTACGAATTCTATTCACGACGAATCACTCCTACACTGAGACCTTCAACGGTAAAATCCTGATCAGTTAAATCCACTCGAATAACATCAAAATCCGGGTTCTCTGGACACAATTCAACTTGTGAACGATTGCCAATACGCTTGTAGCGTTTAACTGTAACTTCTTCACCAATTCGCGCCACCACAATTTGGCCACTGCGAACTTGATCGGTGCGATGCACGGCTAATAAATCACCATCTAAAATTCCAGCATCTTTCATACTCATGCCGTTAACACGTAATAAATAATCGGCTGACGGTGAGAAAAAACTGGGGGGAATATCGCAGTAATCTTCGATGTGTTCTTGCGCGAGGATTGGGTTCCCAGCAGCAACGCGGCCAATAATTGGAATACCTTCGCTTACGGGTTCAGATATCAACCGAATGCCGCGCGATGCTCCAGGAACAATTTCAATCGCGCCTTTTTTCGCAAGGGCTTTGATATGTTCTTCAGCAGCGTTGGGAGATTTATAACCAAGGATTCGCGCTATTTCTGCACGTGTAGGCGGGTAGCCTGTTTCTTCGGCATAAGTTTTTATAAGCTGTAAAACTTGTTCCTGGCGCGACGTAAGATTGTACATTGAATAATCCCGTTTATCTGTTTGTTTATACAGTAATTGGGATTATATACAGTATTTGTTCGCTTGCAACAAGTTTTTTCTGAGCTTACTTTGAAGGGTAAAAAACAGCGATCAGCCGTCCAGCCCGCGCTTTATAGCATCTGAATTCGGGCGAACTACAAAATAAAGAATAACGATTACGGTGAGGATTGCGCCCGCTACTTTAAATTCTTCAATTTTGGCGTAGGACAACATTAACGCGCAGACCAACGCGCCGAGCACGGGAATGACGTAGGGAATTTCAAATCGCCCTTTAGGTTCACCTTTGCGATGTTTAAGCACTACAAGCGCAACGTTTACCACCATAAAACAAAGTAGCAATAGCACGCTTGTCGCGCGCGCCAGTGAGGCGATATTTCCCGTCAACGCAAGCACCAACATAAATCCCAACACCGCCAGCGATGAAACGTATGGCGTACGCCGACGATTTACGTTAGCGAGAACCTTAGGCATTAAGCCTTGGTTCGCCATGCCATAAATAAGACGCGAGCCCATAATAAAATTCAGCAGCGCGGTGTTTGCCACGGCAAACATCGCAATAAAAGCAAAGGCGATAGGTGGAAACCAGGGCGCTGCGCGTTTGACAACATCAACTAACGGCGCAGATGAAGCTGCGAGTTCTGCTGCGGGAATTACTGAAACTGCGACCAGAGAAATCGTAATGTAAATAATTGAAGCGATAAGCACTGAAAATAAAATTCCTTTAGGCATATTTGATTCAGGATTTTTCACTTCTTCACTTACGTTGATAATATCTTCGAATCCCACAAAGGAATAAAAAGTTAATACTGCACCCGAAAGAATTAAAGAAAATGTTAAATCACCTGCAGGATTTACAACGGTCACTGCACTCGTGTAATCAACTGTGCCCAAAAATTTCGCGCCTATTACGATAACAAGCAACAAGCCACCCAGCTCAATCCCGGTGCATAACATATTCATCCACATGGATTCACGAATACCGCGAATCACAACGCCTGCTATTACAAAGCAAAATGCGATTACCACTAAATCTACCGGAACCGCTGACACAAGCGATGTAAAGTAACCAGCGAATGCACGGCTGCCAGCGGCCATTGAGGTTACACCGGATGAAAGCGCCGCAAGGCCAATAACGTAAGCGAGAAAGTTACTTTTGAAGGCGTGATGAGTAAAGAAAGAAGCTCCACCTGCGCGCGGATAGCGTGAACCCAGTGATGCGTATGAAAGCCCGGTTAAACCGGCGGCGATCATACTGGCGAGAAACGCCATCCAAATCGCATTCCCCATTTCACCTGCGGCTTTGCCAATAAGCCCGTAAATGCCCGCACCGAGAATGTCGCCAACCCCGTAAACAATTAATGCGAATAATCCGATATGGCGATTTAATTTTTGCGGTTGATCAGTCATGAGACGCGCCCATAAAAAACTGAAACGAAATAAGGAGATTCAGATATACCAATCATTTACCAAAAAGTAGTAAACGCCAAAAAAAATTAAATCATCTGCATCTATATTAATGAGTCGAAAGTACCACGATGAGTGGCACTAAGGAAGCAGCAATGCCCTAGCTGGCATCTTAGAAATCTAATCGTTGATATTATGGAGCGGAGTATCCAAACCAAATTCCGCATGAATTTGCGCGCACCAGCGATCCAAACGCTCAGCAGTGAGATGCTCTTGTTGGTCTTCATCCAACGCCAAACCCACAAATTTATTGGCGCCAGAGATTTCTGCTTTGGACGCATCAAACTCATAACCTTCCGTAGACCAGTAGCCGATAATTTTTGAGCAGGTTCGCGCGACAACTTCATGCAGCATGCCCATAGCATCGAGATAATAGTCGCCGTAACCGAACTGATCGCCAAGACCGAAGAGCGCAACAGTTTTCCCAGAGAAATCTACCTCGCTTACGTCATTCCAAAACTCTTCCCAATCGGATTGGATTTGGCCGAAATCCCAGGTAGGAATTCCTAAAATAATCTTATCGTAGTTAATGAAATCTTGTTGCGTCACGTCTGCAACATCGAGCACATCCAACACATTTGCACCGAAACGTTTTTGAATTCTGTAAGCAATACGTTCACTATTACCTTCATCACTTCCAAAAAATAGACCTATGCTCGCCACAATTACCTCAAACGAAATACCAAGAAGGCGCGATTTTCCCAACATCAGCTTTTATAAGCAAGGATCTGTACGAATAACAGTCACGTAAATACCGAGATATCTCACTCTACAAATTGTTGCGGAATAAATTTCACCGCGATGTTTGTTAAGAAGGGTTAAACAGCTACAATTTCAATGACACCAAATAGTTGCTATTGCACACTTGACGCATAAATTCTTCTAACAGTGATGAAAGCCCATGAATAAACTCTTGCTCATCGATGATGACAAAGAGCTGAGCCAATTACTCAGCGAATATTTAACAACTGAAGGCTTCGAAGTTGCGGTAGCCTATGACGGCGAAGTTGGCGTTAAACTCGCTACTAGCGAGCAATTTGCAGCCATAGTGTTGGATGTAATGCTGCCAATTTATAACGGTTTTGAAGTGCTTAAAATTTTACGTAAAACCCACCAGACACCAGTGCTCATGCTCACCGCGAAAGGCGATACGGTTGACCGTGTAATTGGCCTTGAAATTGGTGCGGATGATTATTTGCCAAAGCCGTGCGACCCGCGCGAATTAGTTGCACGTATTCGTGCGATTTTGCGCCGTTCGCACAACAACGAACCAACGACTGCCAAACTTGAAAAAATTACTTCAGGCCCACTGGTTTTGCATTTGGGCAGCCGACACGTTACCTGGGCGAACACCGAAATTATTTTAACGGGCACAGAATTTAGCGTGTTGGAAATTTTAGTGCGACAAGCAGGCCAAGTGATTAGCAAAGATGATATGACCGAGCAGGCGCTGAATCGTAAACTCACACCTTACGATCGCAGTATTGATGTTCACGTCAGCAATATTCGCAAAAAACTCACCGCTGCCGGTGCGAACAAAGAATTAATTATTAACGTACGTGGTGCGGGCTACATGCTCACCTTGCACGAAGAAAAATAATTCAGCATGACGCGGTTATATCTCAAAATATTTTTAACATTTTGGTTAATAACCGCCACTATCATCGTCGGAACCAATGTGGTTGTACATTGGTTTGACATGACTCCCGACGGCAATTTGCAAAACGCCCATTTAAATCATGATGATGAACCTGCGAAGCGTTTGCTGTTTCAAATGGCAGGCAGCATTATTAATCGTAATGCTGCAGACATCCGCAAAGATATCCGCGCTCTTCCCGCTTGGTCATCACCTTTTATTTTTGCGCTCGATAACGATAATCAAGATGTATTAAATCGCTTGTTACCGCCCGGCGTTTTGATGATGGCCGAGCAGCTCAACAGTAAACATCCCTACGAAAAAATTCAGGACCGCAACCGAAAATTATTTGGTCGCTATATCACCTTGAATGATGGCGACGTGATTAAATTAATTACTATATCTGATGGACTTGATGAAGGCCCAGACCGCGATATTATTTGGGAATTATTTATCAATAATATTTGGCCGTTATTATTGGTATCTATTTTAGTAAGCGGAAGCGCGTGCTTTTTATTAGCAAGACATTTCACTTCAAGTATTAAGCGATTACAGGAAACCATCCAACGCGTTTCTCGCGGTGACTTGAGTGCGCGCGTTAGCAAACATTTCACCGGCAGAAAAGATGAAATTGCATCGCTCGGTCACGACTTCGACCACATGACGGCGCGACTCGAAAAAGCCATGCTCGAACAAAAGCGTCTAATTAAAGATGTTTCCCACGAATTGCGCACACCACTTGCACGCCTGCAATTTGCATTAGCACTTGCCCAGCAACGCAGTAAAGGCACAGTGGATAGTGAGCTGGATAAAATAAAACAAGCGGCGGATTATCTCGGCAACATTATTACCGAAATTCTTTCCTTGCCAGTGCATGATCAACAGGGCTGGCAGCTGGATGACACGCTGGATTTAGTCGCGTTACTAAGTAACATTAATGAAAACTACGAACAAATGGCCAGTGAAAAATCTATTAAGATTAAATTTGCCAGTCATTTTGATGAAGCCTTGGTTGCCACTTACGGCAATATGTTGGTGGGTGTATTTGAAAATATTTTACGCAATGCCATTCACTACACACCACCATTCGGAACCATCGAACTTACACTAACTCGCAAAGAGAACGAAAATACTTTTTCAATTAGTGTTGCCGACTCAGGTACTGGCGTTCCCGACGCAGCATTGAATGATATTTTCCAACCCTTCTTTCGCACCGACTCCGCCCGTGACCGTGAAAGTGGCGGCCATGGATTGGGTTTAGCTATAGCGCACCGTAGCGTTACCTTACATTACGGAAAAATCTGGGCTGAAAATAAACCAGAAGGTGGTTTAAAAATTACGGTGGAAATCCCCGCTTTACCGCCGCAAGATGAAGAGTAAAACTTCATCCGGCAACAATAATAAAATACAAATTACTGCAAACTCACCGAACGCTTCGCCAAATAACTCTCGTAGTCAGGAATAGTT
>Ga0247741_1000614_pt1 | contig 19927 bp, 23 predicted proteins | sample UWRJL213509R2_FD_180945 | JGI IMG/M metagenome (GOLD analysis project Ga0247741, IMG submission 180945) | Plant litter microbial communities from Arlington Agricultural Research Station in Wisconsin, United States - UWRJ-L213-509R-2 | ecosystem: Environmental > Terrestrial > Plant litter >... | reverse complement strand
TTTACCAACCCCCCCCCCCCCCCCCAAGGCCATCTTAAAATTTGTTGGTTCTGGTGCCATACATTCGTCCAATATCCCGGAATTTGAATTTTGTGGTCCCAGGTTTGGTCGTTGCTGAGTTATGTTCAAATTTACCATGTCCGGTCACTTTTGGAAAGCCTGAGTATGTCAAGGTATGTATAGTAAAATCTACACCTCCTCAGGCGCAAACAATTGGAAGTTACGGTTATATGTGCCTGAAACAAGCATGTTCCCGTCACTAGACACATCCACTGACATGACTTTTCCAGCGTCCGTTGAGAGACGTTTCAGGAGCTGCCAATCGTCTGCACTCCATAGCTTGACGAAGCCATCGTAGCCCGCACTAGCGAAGAAAAGCCCTGAGCGATAACGCCACTCCTCTTCCGCCGTGGCGCGCTCTTTCTCTGGAGCATCTCGTGCTTCCGCGGCCTCGTCGACGCCATTCATGTTGACATCCCGAGTGGAAGGGGTATGTCTGAAGTGCAGATCGTTGGCGTGGAAGAACCGCACGTCCGATACGTTTGAGACGTGGGCTGGAATAGTGTACAATGACCTGATTGCCCGCATGTCCCAAATGCGAATTGTATCGTCGCCAGCCCCAGTTGCTACTTGATATCTGAAAAATTTTGTGTAAGCGATAGGAAGGTAGGAACGTCGAAGATCCATCCGAACCCAGTGGGTGAAAACGCCATCGAGAAGATAGCTTGAACATGACCGTCTAGAACCATGGCTGTCTTTCCAGAGCGCAAATCCCATACACGGCCAATAGCATCAAGTCCTCTAATGGGATTGAATGAGTAGATGCACAGATGTGAGGCCATACCGAAGGCCTACCCAGATGCAACAAGAGCACCATCGTTCTGAAAATCTATCGCGTATACCTCTTTCGAGTGGCCCTCTTGCAATAAAAGCTCTTTCGACGTATTTACGTCCCATAATCGCCATGTTGTATCGAAACTCGCGCTCGCCACGTAATTTCCAGAGGGATGAAAGGCAACGCGACATACGCGATCTTGATGACCTTGCATTACTGCCAGAGGAGATTCGCTAAAAAACATTCTTCAGGGTAAAGCAGTTTTTAAACAAATACGAAACTGACCTGTTTATTGACCACAGGTTAACGCTGCCTTCTCCACCACCGCTCACTAGGTTTACTGTATCCTCACTTTGTGTTATAGTTGCCTGTGGATGCCATGCAACCCCTCCAACACGGTCGCTGTGTCCCCTTAGAGAACGTATGGGTGTACAAGCGGGGACATTCCAGAGTTTTACTGTTCCAGACCAGCTGCCTGTTGCTAAGATTTGATTGTTTGGAGCAATCCGTACTTGTGAAATGGGTCGCTCGTCGCCAATTTGCGAACCAAGATTTGAGAATTTCTGCATTGGGCTGTAAAAAGGCTGGAAGATAATCGGACCATAATAACTCACTTTCACTTCTGCGAAAACTTTTTTGCGGATGTCAACTATACGCCCTAGGTCCATCCTGCTATCTACTTTCTGTTGGGCGACCCGCTTTTGAGCTCTGCCAAGAAACAAATGAAGAGGCATTGTAAGCACCTTGTCTGGCTGCACCTAGCAGTAGCGTAAATCCAACCTGGGAAGAGAAAATTCTGCAATCCTTCTGCGGGCTTCTAGCAGCTCAAGAGTGCCTGGCGAATAGAATTCCTCCTCCTGAAAGGCGTCGGCAAAGAGTTGAGAGCGCGAGGTCAGCTTGACGCACCTCTTCTTCACTCTCAGACGATGATTCATCGTCGACATGCATAGCATCATCTCCTCGAGCAGCATTTATTTGAGATAGCACATAAATTAGACGGTCACGTCGATCTGCAGCCTGTAAGAGCGTTTGTTACATTGAAAGATAGAGAAATAGGACCACTCACACGTTCTCCAAACAGTGTTATAGGCTCTCCAATTTCGCGAAGACGTGCCCTTACGCGATTATCATCTGTTGGGACCGCCATGGTCCTTGCCTTCTTCTTGCGTTCCAGTTCATCAAGGATCACTTGATTTTCAATCCTGGCCCTCTCTGACCCCATGAAATTTCCATCGTCCATAAGGGTATCAAGAGTGAGTTCCGCCATGATGGTCTCGAAGATGGCGACTACACGTAAATTGTCGTCTGTAGTTGTTCACAATGAATGTTGGGTGGGCGCCCGCGTCATGTTTGCTCCTGTTGATTCATTTTTCCCATCTGCATGCGTCTCTTGGCTCGCGACGTCCTTTCGTGCGTCTTAGAATCACCGTAATCCAGGGAATCCACGTTAGGCACACCCGCGAGATGAGTAACAAAGGACCACCAGCCATGCCAATCAGCACCTCTTGTCGATCATAACCCTCTGTTGAATGTCATAAAGCTGTCAAACCATCTGACATTGAAGTTATCCTCAAGCCGAGGTTCATATTAACGTTGTAACAAAAAGGACCTCGTTGTTCTCTTTTGAAGCAGGAACTAGGTGTGCTGAGGCTGCCAGGGGTTCGTGGGACATCATGTGGGATTAGTTTCGTTGAGATCTCCGATGAGCACAGGGCAACCATTGCGAAGGTGCTGGAATTAGCACCACGCCTTCTCTCGTCAAACCACCACCACCCGCACCCTCCTCATCGCCCATAACATTGTCCTATGACTCACCAGCCAGCCCCAGGGCCTTCAAGTCCAATAGTACCTTCGCATCTCAGTCCAGATCAAAGCGCGAATAAGTCTCGTCCAGATGACTGTAAACCTACCTTTAATTGTGTGATGGATCGCAAAGCTCAGGCGTTTCTATTTCGCAGATGTCTACTTTGAACGGTCTACTTCTGAATTCAGCTCGGATGCCGTCGCTCGATCGACAGCTGCCAAACTTAAGCTGGAGTCGTACTACAAGGTAGCAGTGGACTCCGCTATCGAGCGTAACGCAAGGTGTGCCTGAAGCTGTAGCCCCATCTTCCGTGCACAACGGTTTCTTATGTTGTTGGGCTACATACAGACGTATTGAGATGGAAACAAGGCTGACGCAACTGCACTCTCCCGATGCAAAGGAGCGAGAGATTCGCAAGTATAGCAAAACAGAGTCTCAGCACCTACGCCTCCGGAGAACAAAGATCAAGCTTGCAGATTTCCGTACGGTTAAGGTCATTGGTAAGGGTGCCTTCGGGGAGGTGAGTCTTACTTCAGGTCGCATGTCGATCCTCCGTTGACAATCGCGTCCCATCTGCTCAGGTACGTTTGGTGCAGAAAGTGGACACTGGGAAGGTCTACGCTATGAAGAGTCTGCAGAAGGCAGAGATGCTGAAGAGAGACCAGGCAAGTTCCATTTGACTTCTGGCTTGCTGGTCACTAACATTTCCCCAGTTGGCTCATGTGCGTGCTGAACGTGATGTTCTCGCAGAGTCAACATCTCCATGGGTAGTGCAATTATTCTACTCCTTCCAAGATCCCCTCTATCTATACCTGATCATGGAATTCCTTCCTGGCGGAGACTTGATGACCATGCTCATGAAGTATGATGTCTTTTCTGAGGACGTTACTCGCTTCTACATGGCAGAATGTATTTTGGCAATCGAAGCCGTTCATAATCTTGGCTATATCCACCGGTATGTCTACCCAGATGTTACTTTGTGATCAGTAACCTGAGAAGATGTCATTACAGTGACATCAAACCAGACAACGTACTCATTGACAAGAACGGACATTTGAAGCTCTCAGACTTTGGTCTGTCTACAGGGTTGCATAAGGTATCTGATGGAGAATACTACAAGCGATATTTGGAGCAAGAAAAAACGCGAGATAGCGCCAGAAACAGTGTACAAGTCAATCCTATCAATTTGACGATGAGTCGAGAGCAAATAGCGACTTGGAAGGCGAATCGACGGAAGCTGGTACGTTGTATTCATCTGCCATTAGACCCATGCTTTGACGCCCACCTAGGCATTCTCGACAGTGGGAACACCAGACTATGTGAGCTTAGACGCCACTTTTTCCGGTCAATCGGTGATCTGATGTACTCTGTAGATTGCTCCTGAAGTCTTTCTTATGAAAGGGTACGGCAAAGAATGCGATTGGTGGTCACTGGGTGCAATCTTTTTCGAATGCCTAGTCGGTTACGCACCATTCTGCTCTGATAATCCTGGGGATACATACAAGAAGATCATCGACTGGCCAAACTACCTTTATTTCCCTGAAGAAGTGTACATATCTCGTGAAGGGGAAGACCTTATTCGAAAGTTCGTGTCATTAATTCCATTACCGTGAATCTATGTTGAGATCTTCCTTTTTTCTAGCATGATGAACTGGTCTGAACACCGTCTCAATGTTAATCAAATTAAATCTCATCCCTTCTTTTATGGTGCGGACTGGAATTCTTTGCGCCATATCGAACCTCCCTTTGTGCCCCACTTGCAGTCTATCACAGACACATCTTACTTCCCGACCGACGATCTCGGCAACATGCCCGACCAGCTCGAGAAAGTGGAAGGTGTTGGTGCAGAGAAAGATTTGGCTTTCATTGGGTATATGTTCTTTATAAAGCTCCGTCTATCCTTCCAACTGACGACCTATTCCTCTAGTTTCACATTCAAGCGGTTCACGGGTGGGGCTCAGGCGTCTGGATAAGGGTATCTCACTTCACCTCAACTATTATAACTTTACCGGATGTTCTCGCTGTAAAATGCTTTCGTACTATCAAACTAATAGCAAAACTATTACTAGAGGACGGTTTACAAATGCTCATGTCGATTTCAGGATCTCCGGGCCGGGATAGTATCAATGACATCACAAGCCGACTGTCCATGAAGCTTGTCTCTCTCCCATCTTGCTTTTCGACCCCACGTACTCGCGTATTTCTCTAAATTTACTACAACACCATAGCTCCTCTGGTCTTTGTGGTGAAAACAGCCTCAGGAATTGGGCATCTTAGCTCGTTGAATCTTGGGAACGCGCAGCATCAGCATTTGAACTTGTTGCAGGTGGCATATCGGATAACAGAGCCACCACACTCCAGGTGAGTAACTCTGGCTTCGGAAACACCCAATGATTTAACTTGCTTGGGCGCTAGGCGTAATCAACACTGGCGAAATTCTACACCACTGACAGCGACCACAATACAACCTTCTCTTCTCCGCAACGTGCGTCGAGTTCCATTCCAGCAACTCATGGTAACTCTAACATACCTCTTCGCAATTTAGCGCACGATGCCCGATGCCAAATTTTCTACCAAAAATGTGGACGATCGAGAGAGAAGTGAAATTGATCGAGAGATTATCAAGTTCGAGTTGGCCATTCTTCAGCTAAAGTGTAGAAGAAACAACCTGGCTCCCATCTCGAGGCTTCCTCCAGAGGTACTGGGGAAAGTTTTTAGTTTCATTGAAAACGAAGAATGGGAAAGTGTCTCGAGCCGGCCATCGTGGATTGGCTTCAGCCAGGTTTCTCATTCATGGAGGACCGTCGCAATCAACACTCCCGAGCTCTGGGGTGAACTACCTCTCTGGAATTTGAAACAGGCCAAGCTTATGCTTGAGCGGTCAAAGATGGCTGATCTGTCCATCGATCACGAACTCAGCCATATCCCGACATCGCTATCGCCTGTGGTCACTTTCCTCCAAGATGTCCTGGCCAACCACCTATCCCGCATCAGCCGACTGCGACTAACATACTTGAAGCCTGCGACGTTCTCACAGTTGTTCAAAGACTGCCCCCCTTCCCGTGCCTCCAGGCTACATACTCTGCATTTCAGTGCCTTTCCTGGTTTCGCTTTTGTATCCGCTCCTCTGGACCCGCAGTCAACACTACCAGAAGAACTTTTTCTTGAGACAGAACGCCTGCGCCACCTGGAACTATCTGCCTGCAATATCAACTGGGACGCCCCACTCCTCAGAAACCTTGAGTCATTGACTGTCCGCCTCAATTACAATCGCCCCTCGTTGATTCAATTCCTTACGGCTCTACGAGCAATGCCGGGATTGAAATCCCTCAAGATGTCTCACTCACTTCCTAACTCTAATGATACCCTCGTCTCTTCCAAGGACACCGTCAATCTTGCCAGGTTGCATGAGCTGCATCTGGCGGGAACATTAAACGAAGTTGCGAGTGTGATGGTGCACATCTCCATTCCTTCCGCTGCCGCATTGAACCTTGATATCGAAGATGTGAAGGAGAAAGGTCGTCGGCTCAGCGCTCTACTTTCCTCGATCGCGACCATGGAAAAAGGATCGACGCAACCTTATCGCTCACTCACCTGGAACATCGAAAACCTTAATTCGCTTTCTTGTAATATTTGGAGAGATGAGGCCCCCAAGGACATGTCGCACTCACCAGGTTTCCCTTCCCTCGTGATCAGAATTTGTGACCATGGGCTAGAGAGTTGGGATGCTGTAACACACCAACTTCTTTCATCACTGCCTCTGCAAAAGTTGGAATCTTTGACCTACAGTTCCAAAGACGTCAGTCACGGCATTCTATCTCAGACTCTAGGCACCCTGCCTTCCCTAAGTCGCATTCGGGTGAGCGGTGATGGCACGCTCACCCTGATAAAGGCGATGTTCAAAACTACGCCTCAAGACGATATGACCGTACCGTTCCCAGCATTGCGGAAGATCTGGATTCAAGGGGCCATGTTTGATGAAAATCATCCTCAGGATAATCGGAATGCCTTGGAAATGTTGCAGGATTGCCTCATGGAACGATGCGAATACGGCGCTGCAATAGAGGCAATACACATCGATCAATGTTACTCCTTCGATGCATCTTCGGAGGAGACACTCCAGGGAATTGTCGTCGACGTTGAGTGGGACGAAGAAGAACTTGAACAAGAATGGGGGGACACTGACGAGGATGAAGATGACGACGAAGACGAGTTTAACTACGAAGATGACGATGACTACTTGGAGGATTCTGACGAGCTCAACTTCTCTAGCTACCAAGGCTTTTTTTAACTTTCAGATGTATGCCAATAAGTAGTCCGATTCAATGTCCATTCCTCTGTGCGACATAAAGCTGTACTTAAGGAATATGAATACTGCACCGTGACCATTTTGATCAATTCGAAGACGATTCACACTTTGGGATCTTCGGGCCGGCATGTTAGGACGAAAATATTCTGGCCGCCTCCTGACCGGCCTAACCATGTATCTCATGACTACTAGGGCCACTATGTCCACAGTTCTTGGGCTTCTTCTTCTTGTGCTATCAACTTACCTTGGTTGAACTTCCCGCCCCCGTATCTAGAACAGCTCTACCTAGCCTGATAGTCCAACAAATGGCAACAAAGACCAGCCAAGCAGAAATCTACGATCCTCAAAAGATCTTGGATCATCCTGAATTCAGAATCTTGAAGTCTGGGGAGAAGCCATCTCCCAACGCAAACATTGCTGCATTCTACAATCCAGCGCACGAGATTCATCTGGTTGAAAAACCCCGCCCGAAACCTGGTCCTGGTCAGGTTCTCGTCCATGTTCGCGCCACTGGTATCTGCGGGTGAGGATTTTCCACACTGAGTCGAATAACCCCTTTAATACGAATTGCAGGAGCGATGTTCACTTTTGGCAGCATGGACGAATTGGTGACTCCATGGTTGTAACTGATGAGGTGTGTCTGATCTCGTAAAAAGAGGCGACCCAGTTGTTTCAATACTGTTGTTCAGTGCGGATCTGGGCACGAATCTGCAGGAGAGGTTGTCGAAGTTGGAGAGGGAGTTACCCAATGGAAAGCAGGTGCAATCTGATGATTGAGGCATATGTTATCTCAATTCTAACTACTTATTGCAGGAGACCGTGTCGCCATCGAGGCTGGTGTCCCTTGCTCGCAACCAGCTTGTAATGCTTGTCGTACTGGGAGATATAACGCCTGTCCTGATGTTGTATTTTTCTCGACCCCTCCTTTCCATGGTAAGGATGTCAACTCTTTATCTCTTCCTTTACACTCACCACGTTCATAATCTAGGGACACTAACGCGTTGGCATCTGCATCCTGCCCAATGGTTACATCGCCTCCCTGATCACGTCTCCTTTGAAGAAGGTTCTCTGTGTGAACCTCTCGCAGTTGCGCTCGCAGGCATCGAACGATCCGGCCTTCGTCTCGGAGATCCACTTCTTATCTGGTTCGTCTTGCTTTGGTATACCCACGACACAAACCTAATCAATTAAACATCAAGTGGCGCAGGGCCCATTGGACTTGTTACGCTCTTATCCGCCAGAGCTGCCGGTGCAGAACCCATTGTAATCACTGATCTCTTCCAAAACCGTCTTGACTTTGCCAAAAAGCTAGTTCCTGGTGTCCGCACCATTCTGGTTCCACGTAATAGCACACCGAAGGAAATAGCAGACATGGTCAAAGAGACTGCCGGAGGTCCTTTGGGCGTCGCTCTAGAATGCACAGGTGTGGAGAGCAGTATCCACACCGCTATATATGTAAGACGAGCCTGCTCGATACTGATGACGCTTTCTGAGCTTCTATATTCTGTTAGTCAATGCAGTTCGGTGGTAAGGTGTTCATCATTGGCGTGGGCAAGAACGAGCAAGTGGTGAGTCACATCTGCAGCCATTGACATGAAGCGCGGACAATTGACGGGCGAGGCCAGTTCCCCTTCATGCACCTCAGTGCTAACGAGATCGACGTCAGCCTGCAATATCGTTATGCAAATCAGGCATGTCCTCACATCGTAACCTGAATTCAGGTACCCGACCTAATTGGCTTCTTTGCAGTATCCGAAGGCAATTCGTCTTGTTGCCGGCGGATTGGTGAATGTCAAGCCTCTCGTGACACATCGTTTCCCCTTAGAGGATGCAGTTGCTGCATTCCATGTCGCTGCTGACCCAGCCCAGGGTGCCATAAAGGTCCAAATCCAAGACTGATGTAAATGTATACTGGCTGATGAAATGATTCTGTACAATTATGCGCAATGAATCCTACATGTTGATGCTTTGGATAGGATTGATCTTTTCGCTAACGGCACCATTCATCGGCACCATAGGCATTTTAGAAGTAGGAAGTCGATTAATCGCAAATGGACCTGCAATCAGATGTAAATCAAAAAACGACAGATCTATGACCCATTATCTGCGGATCCACCACCACCAACTCTCCTCAACAACATCTGTTGATAATTCTCCCAGGATGAGATCAACTAAACGAAGTGTCAGTAAGAACAATGCAGCATGGTTTGTCTTTACAACCTACCTCCTTCTGACGCGATATCATACCCTCTAAGAAGGCGTGCAATGAGTCCTTGAAGTCTTCGATCCTCTCCTGCTCGAACCTCGCCACCTCAGACTTGACGAGTTTGGATACTTGTTCGTATTCCAGCTTTGACTCAGATGATCTGCGCTCAGCCTGAACATAATTAACAACCCCAAGAGTTCAGCATGAAAATCCATAGAGACATGCCTCTGCAATTTGGCTCAAGGAATACCCCAAACGATCAGGTGGGATGCGGCCTTGAGCACGATTCTTCTCGTGCAGTTGCTTCGTACGCAGCAGCTCGTTCTCTGAATTCTTCCATGCGTGATATACTCGGATACGTGAGGTGAAAGCAAGCTACGTTTGTGAAAATCTATCAGATTTCGTCAAGGACAAGACTCTTGAATAGACCCACCCTGACAGAATTGATAAGGCGTGCATATTCGTCCACTGTAGCCATCAATGTCGCCATGTCTTGTTCTGATTGCACGTTTGCCAGATCCTGAGCCTTGCGCTCGACCTCTGCAAGACCAGCAAGAGATTGGGCTAACTGCTTGCCAATGTCAGATGACGATAAGTCGCCGACATTCTGTGCAAAATCTCCGGTGGCAATCGCCATTTCTGTCGAGGACATTAGATACAAGGGACCGACCAAATTATGAAGCATACCTGCGCGATGTTTCGCAACTAGTTCGATAGCCTTTACCAGGCCACGCAGCTGCGATTCGAGGCTGTCAAGGTACACCTTCTGCCTATCGAACCACTGGATAAAGAGTCAGCTTTCCCCAGATAAAACCAAGATACAAGATACAAACATCGTCAGTCTCGTAAAATCTTGGACCAGCAATAGTTTGTCCGAAGGATGCAAGAAGTCCACCCCTTTCATGAGCCAACTCGGCCTTCCTGTGCTTGATCTTCATTGAAAACAATAAAAATCAGTTTGTCTTCTGATTAGAACATGGGAATATGCTGACGTCAAGGGAAAATGTGTCGCTCTCCAGGAAAAGCTTCAGGTCAGGGTCCTTCCCCAGCACAGGATGGTTTGCGATCTTCTGTATACATTTCTCGAGAGCCAGACGTCGTTGTCGCACGAATTGATCATCGAAGCGACCAAAAGAGTTCTTCTCGGGAACAGGTGGCACAACAACGCCTGGATTGTTATTTGATAGCGTTTCGTATAGCCATAGGAAGTCGGAGTAGCGGCGGAGAACTGAAAATGCGGATTTTTGGTAGAGAGGGGAGGTGGTCTATTGACATCATGTCAGAAGCTGAATAGATCGACTAGAGGAGAGAGACACACTCGAGTGTGGACAGTATACATGGTGAATGAACGGATAGGATCTCCGACTTTTTGAGGATCATCAACGGTTATAACGAAGACCGGTTGTAACCCGTTATCATCCTTCGTTTTTGAGACCTAAACACCAATTAGAACATCGTCAGAGCAGCACTAGATTCAGGATAACTATCGGAATATACCCTGTCGTCGCCTCGTTCTTGTTGTCTCTGGAGAGTCTGCAAAACAGGTTTGTCGTCGTCACTGTCTTCCTCTTCCTCTACACGATTTATTGGAACGGGTGTGAACTGTTCCGATTGCCAAGGTGTCGTGTCCTCTGCGTGCCATCCGCCCATAGCCTCTCCACCCAATGATAGTCCAGCGATGTTGCGTTCCAATGCATTCGATACAGGTTCCAAAGGAGACTTGAAGCTTGAGGATGAAGCTGAGAGTGGAGGCGATGCGAAAGCCGAGTTAGACCTCGATGGCGCTCTCTGCGTCTCAGCAGTTATAGGTGTCGCGCTTCGCTCCTCCGCCTTGGGCGCTGGGGGTGGAACGGTGCTTGCAGCCTCTTCTAGATGCGTGGGCAATGTATCAGGTTCTTCGATAAGTGACGGTCGAATTGTCGCCGTCTCTGAGAAAGCTGGTGTCGGCGCAAGGATGCTCTCCCGGAAGCCAGGAGATCGAAGTTTGGCTAATGGCTCGTTGTCGTCATCGTCTTCTGCAGCGTTGTGAGCTGCTAAGTCTAATGGATCTGAGGCTTTAGCTTCTGGTATTGGCTGGGATTCTGGTTCATTGGGACTTGAGCCGAATGTATTCGCATGAGAACCAAATGATTCAGAAGACGCGAAGTGGTTCCCAAATGCATCGGAGCTGTCTGTGCCTCCAAACGGTGTCGCCCATGGATCTGGAGAGCCCGAGCGATGTTCTGCGAAAGGATTGTTCTCGAGCGCCTCTCTTGTAGGGTTCAGAAGGTCGTCAAAGTCCATTGAGGTCGTGGTTTGGTTTGAAGTCAAAGTCGGCGCGCGATTCTTGTTTTGGGTTGGTTAAAGGGTATACCCCTGTCTGATGGGCACACTTAACTTTGATAGCTACGGGGATTCGAGAACTTGAGTAGGATACATTGTGCAGCTTATCATATACCTACAGGTTTCCAGTGATGTAGAAGTAAAACGCAAAGAGTAGGCATATTCTACATATAATGATATTGTGCAAAAGACGACGATGAAGCAGCAAAGCGATAATAATGCGAACAGATGATGAACGGCAGAGTGAAAGTATAAAGCTGAAATACCATTGGAAGACGAAGACGATGGCAAGGGTCCGCAGGGAACGAATATTTATTCGCGAGCCTTGCTATGACATGAGTTTCTCGCCCCAAACGAGTCGGTGTCGGTGGGCACGGTATGCGCCAGTGAGAGCAATCCAAGATAGCCAGGAGCAGACAATGAAAGAGACGACGAAAATGAGGCGGATGTAGATCTTCCAGCGTAGTGAGACCGGACTAGAAGACGTGAAAATGATCATGCGCCATCGTTCATAGAACTCGGTATTAAGCCATGTAAGATCAAATACCAGAGCTTGCGCCTAGGTAGAATATTAACGGTCCGATCAGACCAATGGACGTTGAGGCAAGGAGAAGATTTTGCGCACCTGGTCCCTACCAGAATCATAAGCCACCTTAATGTCAGAAACCTGAGTCCGAATTGTAGGGAGAGCCTCCGCTAGCTCTGAGAGTGAATCATGCAGCTCGTCTAACTCCTCTTTGATCTGGGGAACTTGGTAGTTCAATGCTTTGTCGGAACGTTGATAAGTGCGCTTGTAAGTTGGTTAAATGAGCTTAAAGCATATTGTCAATAGTTTCGGTACTCACCTGTAGATTCACATTGCTCTCCTGCATCATCCCCTCTATGGCCCGAAAGTTGCTCAAATCCTCAGATAGTCTTGACTGGTGCAGCCAGTTAGGAGGTTTATAGGACTTCTCAAATCCGAATGAAGCACACCTCTAGATCTTTCATCAAATGCTCGTAGTTGGAATTGCTCATGGAAGTTTTCTTCAGAGCACTCTCAATCTTACTGCGAGCAAAACAGACAGTGAATTCCCCTTCCAACAGCAGTGAAGGTCACAACATACCTGGTCGAGATCGTAATTGGACCTTCAGCCGCAATCGAGTTGTCCTTAAAACTCGAGAGTGCTGGCTCCTCAGAGTTCTGACGCTTGCTTAAGGACATTCAAACACAGAAAGAAAGAGAAAGAATAGAAGGGGAGTAGTTGATAAAGGCGACAGTACTTTACATAAATCAAGTAGTGGTGCCTCGTGCGGTCTTTAGTCTGATCGAATTCACATGATGCCTCGGCCGATTTGTACTTTAGTTACCGGCATCCCTTCATTTCCGTCCTCCATGCTAGACATCAAATGGGCATTTTGCTGTTGGAATGCACCGTAAGATGGGTGCTGTGAAAGCGTTTACAATGGCTACATAACATGACAGTGGTCGAACCCAGAGTACAATTGCAAGAGGGAACTCAAGTAAGTATTTTGTTCGACAGGCAAAGCTTCTTGATGTATGCATGCACACGACTACTTCTCGAATAGCAGAGCCAATCGGATGCTGGTCCTGCGGTGACCGGTGGGTACCTGTGGGCTAGATATATGCGGAGCACTTTGTGTGTTCTCGAATTATCACAAGATGCTGTGCGGATGAGGGCCAGCCAAAAGAGTGGGAATGGGATTCTGATCCCACTGAAAAGGTTTTCATCCCACTAAAAAAGATCTAATCCCACTATAAAGTATGTTTCGGCCACTGCTCGGCAAGGAGACGGCACCGTCACGCTAAAACTCGAGGTCAAGGCAGGTGTCGCAAAGTGTACGGGCCATGTATGTTACTAGCGCGCCGCGGCAAATCAACGATGGCACTGGCAACTAAAGTTATGTACGTGCGCTACTTCAAGGAGGTCTCACATCCCATGTATTTTATGAATGTAATCTTTTTGTACATAAAATTGTACTATATGTAAGCTACTACGTATTAACCATCCCAGACCGAGTTATCCTCAGGGAACTGCCTCAACAAGCGTTCGAGAATAGCATCTGTAGCTTGTGAAGAGGGAATAAATGTTTCATCCTCACCGAAGGACAGGTTAAAAGAGTACATTTGTACATCCCAGTTGACAGCTCCCCAATCAACCTTGTCGACAGGATCTGAGCCAGCAGTCAACAGTATCTGCATCATCAATGCTGAAGTAAGGGTGTGAAGCCAAAGCAGAGGGAAGGATCTAACAGATTTATGAGCCGTAAAATTCAGACACTCACAAATGACCGATATCCTTCAATCCTCGTCACCGTCTGTGACTCCCAGAGAGGATCCTCCTTCGTCGAATCATTCTCAGCATCGTGCTTCTTGTGTTCAGCCATGGTTTGAAAGCATTTAACTGCCTCCAGTTCACCCAGTCGCTGATACTGTCAAATGAGAGGCATGGGTTGTGTCCTTGCTTCGAAACTCGATTGGGAAATACCTGTAGATCAGTTAACAGGGGCTGAACCACCATAGGATGTTTACCACTCACAAATGCACGAAATTTCCGCAGCTGTCCCACTGTGAGAGGTGGTGAATTCGAGATACTGCACTCATCTCTTATCGAATATGGTAGTACGTTTTCAAGAGGACGGGGGCCACCATACCAGGAAACGCATCGCGCATAGCGTCGCGGCGTTCTACCAATTGCCTAAACTGGTAACGCATCGGTGCCACACACTCTTTGGGTTAACGGATGTTTCCAGTTCGGCATCCCACGGCACCTCGCAGTCACAGTGGGTAACGGTTACCCATCCCACTCAGAAAGTTTATTTTTATTTCTATTTTCCAATCCCACGTTTTTCAATCCCACATCTTTAGTACTTACTCTGTGCGGATGGACTTCGTCGAGCTCGACGCTACCGCCTGAAAGCCCTCGTGAATAATGAACAATGGACAATCATGATGATCGTTTATGGCCAGTTTACGTCCGCAAATCATGAAATCAGGGATTCTTCCAAGTTGAAGATCGCACGTTTCCTAGCTGACAGGCTCATCACATGGTCATCATGCTGCTCATCCTGTCTATATTAATAAATTATGGTCGTGCGTATCAAACTAATCCACCTGCCATAAAGTCAGACGTACCTTACGAGAGTCAGACAAACTAACGATCCTGGGCTCTCATCTCGGATCCTGCGCTCAAAAGGTCGGGATTCACAGCGACTCATTCCAGCGGAACAATACTTGCCCATGCTAGGGCACCTCTGAGGTTGGAGAATCGGTCGGGCTGCCATTGCAATCAAGGACGTTGTTGGTGCAACCCTCGATCATGATTGGCGCTGCGACTCAAGACTGGCGGATGTCAACCACCAACCAGAGTCACTTCCCTCTAAGGCCTCAGGCCTCAGTACCAAACTCGGACGCATCCAACCTCCAACCTCACGTTAAGAGTCAGAGTCGCACTATGGACTGAAGCAAGCGATCCGTTTCATCATTTTTGATTGTTAACTGAATATATCACAATAGATATTAGTACTATCTGATCTCCGAACAGGACGCAGAGAGTAGTTATTCCCCAATAATAGACGAAGTTTCCTCCCAAAGCCCAAGGTAATAATAACAGTGCCCTAACCGCGTGCACAAAGCTGAGAGGGAGATAGTGTATCGGCATGAGACACCTTTCCATCCATCTGTCAACGGCTTGTATAACCACGCTCTCTTGAGGATTCCCGATCAGGATGTAGTAAAGGATGGAGAGGATGAGGAAACAGAGCAGTCCACCGAGTAGCAAAGCAGTCAGGTAGAGATAGAGGACAACCACAAGGTCGGAGGGTTCCGAATGTGGTTGCCAAATCCATGCGTCGGGGTCAAAAATTTCGGACGCGTGAAAGGCTTTGATGCCCAACAAAATGATGTGCAATATTGCAAACAGTGCTTCTCCTAGAAATAGTCCCGATTCTAGAAGAATTTCTTAGTCAAGCGCAATTATGTAGCAGTTGGCTTACCGTTCCAGACTGTAGACGAATAGTCCCTCTCAAAGAGCCAGGGGAGAATGCTAGCAGGGTTATTCTCGTACAGGCCAAGAATGTAAAGTCTGAGAGAAGATCATGAGCATTGTGAAAGATAGCATTTTGGAAGCCTACTCACGTTGAAGCAGCCAGAGTCCCCACGACCCAATCCACGACTATTGCAGCGCGAGCTTGCTTGGTAAGAGACAGGTATGCCTTCCAAGTGCCGACACTTAGCACTACGGACGTCGTCAGCAGCCGGCAACCAGTCATCTTAGGATATCTTTCGATTTTTGACGGTGAAGATTCTTTAGTGCAATACCTCAGTCTGGAGAGGGATGACTCCAGCAAGTTGTACTTGAAAAACCACCTGAGGAACGACGGTGGGTTGGCCTCGCATTGACCAAGCACAAAAAATCTAGATCTTGTTTTAGGATCAGTATGTTGGTCGCAACAGAGGAGGAGTACCGACGCTGTAAATATCACAACGCCTGCAACCCAATCAATGGTGTTCGAAGTAAAATCATTTCCAAACCATGCTGTCACGGCTTTTGCAGTTCCAAAGGAGATGGTATTTGCCAGAACCATGACGCGGAGATTGTCAGCTTTGGGACCCAGTGAACATCTTTAGGATAGACGTCCAAGTTGGCCAACAAGACCCCAGGTTGTGGGAAGTATCTTCAAGCATGCAGTGATGGTGGAGGATACGGTTTGGACAAGTCTGGTGACATCTTCATGAATACCTGATCAGGCCCCTTGCTGTCATCAAGCGAACCCCTGGCGAGCCCACTGCAAAATAATTTGCCTGAGCTTCCCTTTTTATCACTTCTACAGTCTCATTTACTCACTTGGTTTTCGACGAAAAGGAAGTCAGTTGCGATACCAGGCCGACACTAGCGTTCAGCGACGAATGGAACCTGATCATTGTGTGCGCCACGAATTTGGCGATTGCTTTTTTGGAAGCTTCAGACTCGGAGCCCGTTCCCAGCTATTTGCCTGTTCGGCATCAAATTTGACTTTCCCCATCTGCCGATATCAAATTCGTACGCGAGAGTTACTAGTACACTGGTCTTGTCTTCTATCTTTGAACCCCGCCATACGGATTACAGAGAACAACAGCCAGAACCCGACCTCGGCCCACGTTGTTATCTGACCAAATGGAACTAAGGCACGACCTGACAAGTCGTATCTAATGATCTCTTTCTCCGTGAACTACCTTCTCGATGCATAGTAAGACACTGATGTACAAATTCTCAAGCAGTTACTATGTCAAAAAAGGTAAACCACCGTTATTGTCTCAATGTTTTGTCTGATGGCGTTAACCAGGAAGGGAAAGACAGGATGAATGCCCATGCAACATGTTTCTTCGATGGTCCTGATACGTACGGCCTATGTCGGACAACTAGTCGTCACCCCCTCATGTGGTTTAATCGAAGACTCAAACTTCGGCGAGTTCGGCGGCTGGATTAACCTTTCAGAAGCTCCTACCATTGCTGCACAGCATGGTTCAACTAAGCTTGCATGCTTCACCTTCGAATTCTTCTCGTATTCCCTCTCAAAAACGCATGCTATCTTGTTATCACTTGGGACTCCTACAGCTAAACACTACGCTCTTCCATCCGATTCTGTCATCCTTGGGTGCTCGTGCCATTTTTTTTTGACTTGCAACACAAGGATCCTGGAGATCACACCACTGGGGTACTGCATGATTCTCTAGAATTCTTCGCAGATTGCTGATCTCACTAGATTCGCCATTTATGCTCATGGGCGTATATTTCTGCACGTAAATCCCTTGATGAATTTGCCACAGGGAACAGATAAAAGCGCGTTTAGATGTGCTGCAGAATTCGAGCAGGATTACCTTCCTCTCACTTCATTCGTCCAAGTGTCCCTTCAGAACTCCTGAGGCTTTAACACTTTTCACGATGAAGTTCCTATCCCTCGGTCTGCTCGCAATCTCGATCGTCGCAAACTTCGGCGCTTCTGCTTCCCCAGTAAATGCAACTGCGTTTGATCACCTTCTCGACCATGACGCTCGCGAGATCCTAAAGCGTGCCACCCCTGCCGCGCCACACTTTGTTGTATACGCCGATGCTTGGGACGGCTCCACTGGACCTCCTGCCGCTTCTGCGCTCAAGGTACGTAAATTCCCACAGGTTCTCAGTCGCCTTTGAGTTGAGCAAGATATTATTTTAGGGCTATAATGTCTAGTATGGCAATATCACCATGAAACTATGTGGCGTTTACTGACTTCTCGCAAGTACTATGTCATTCCTTCTTCTTGCAGGCGCTTGGGATAAGGTCGGTCTGTTTACTTATATCTAGATTTACCTGTTGATAATCCGCAAAGGCATACGAATGGACTTCGCTTACCGATGCTCAACGCAGTTCGATCAAATCCCAGTATGCGGCTGCCGGAATCAAACTTATCGTCTCCGTTTTCGGGTCCACCGACGTCCCTACTAGCAGCGGTGCTGACCCAGTTGCTACTGCAAATACAATGGCAGCATGGGTCAAACAGTACGGACTCGATGGGATTGACGTTGACTACGAGGTGATCAGTTTCTGTCTATTGATCTCCGGCTCTGCCAACTGACGGATCCTTCCAAGGATTTCAATGCCTTCAATGCTGGAGACGGAAAGGCTGAGGTTAGTGGACTGTAAAAACCCCATTAAGCTGGCCTGGAACTGATAGTTTCTTCAGAATTGGCTAATCTCTTTCACGAAGCAACTTCGGGTGCAACTTCCTCAAGGTAGCTACATCTTGACTCACGCTCGTAAGTTATATTATCGATGTGCAAGGAGATCTTTAGAATGACACTCCTAATTTTAGCCGTTGCACCCTGGTAGGTTTTGTTTGCTTCATACACAAGATCAGTTGATAATTTGTCCAGGTTTTCACCTAGCAAATGGGGCGGAGGAGGTTATCTTAAAATTCACCAATCGGTTGGCAGCCTTATTGACTGGTACAATGTCCAAGTAAGCGAAATTATCGAACGTTATGTTTCAGTTCGCTAACCCAATTCCATCCAGTTCTACAACCGTCAGTCTTCGGTCATTGATCTCATACGCACACTAACCCTCAGACCACACACAGAGGGTGCCAATGAATATACCACATGCGCAAACCTTCTCACAACCTCATCGAGCACTTGGCCACAAACTGCTGTTTTCCAAATCGCTGCTAGTGGTGTGCCGTTGAGCAAGATCGTCATTGGCAAACCCTCTGGCACAGGTGATGCCAATAATGGTTTCATGTCGACCTCAACTCTTGCGAGTTGCTTACAGCAGGCGAAGAACCAAGGATGGAGTGAGTGTCCAGATTGTATACTGTGTTAAAACATTACTTATCGCTCTCATGTCCCAGATGGGGGCGCTATGGTATGGCAGGTAAGCCCAGCCATCATCGTCAGGGAGCATCTAAGCTCACGCAATCACTTCTTGTAGTTCCTTAGAGCGCCTTCTTCCTGGATTACTGCAGTCAGGGCATCATCCTGGCCAGTCTAAACTAATGTTTATCTATCGGAGCAAACCCGGTGTCAGGGAGTGCGTACTTTGACACCCTGCTTGTTGGAAATATCTTTTTATTGGTGTAAATTATATAAATGTGTATGCATCTGTGTGTGCAATACCATCATGAATCGATCAAGTTTTACTGAACATATATCAAACGGAAGGAAGCATGGACAACGTACAAACTGTCGAATAGGCACAAGGGGCCATCGTGATATTTTAAGTCTGTTCTCAGAATACTCTTTATCTGTCCAGCCTCAGGGATACAACTTCGGCTGCAAGCGCCGATGGTACCATATTTAGTGGTGCCACCAAATGCTTCTTCTGACTCCTGAGAATTTCAATCTGGCAACCTGCGTCTATCTCTTGGTCTAAGTTGTATAGCTCATACAGGTAGCCTCACGCTCTCATTAGTATTAGCAAATGACCGATCTGTGCAGCTCATAGATGGGGCCTTCTGGATTTTAAATGAAGGTATACTAGTATTGTCAAAAGCGACCAAATCTAAATAGTGATTAACGTATTCATGTCCTTGTTTAGTCCAATGAAATGTCCAGGCAGAAAGGATGAAGCAGTAAAGGATAGGTTTTTATAATGAATGTAGTCCAATTTAGGGAAGGAAGCGCGAGTCCAGACGGTTAGAGGTAACCAATCCTGCTTTGTCTGACTTCCTAGCAAGTCGGTTGGATCACTCTCAGACGAGGAAAAGGTCCTTAGGAGACGCAGTGTTGCTCAGTTGAGTAGATATAGCAGAGAAACGCAGAAGAACTCACAACGGCAGAACCAGGGAAAGCGGCGGCGGCGTTATAGGCGGCGATATCCCCAGTAAAGAAGAGACGGTTCTGCAGTCGTGTTGGCTTTAACGTACACCAAACCGCGATTGGAGGGACGTACGTTTCGGATGTCATACGAGAAGATCGTCGGGGGAGAAGAGCCGCC